>ULKK01000239.1_pt1 | contig 8942 bp, 7 predicted proteins | sample 1951131 | NCBI WGS metagenome assembly ULKK01 (sample SAMEA4835498, study PRJEB28245) | human gut metagenome | biome: gut microbiome; material: fecal sample | place: Denmark | collected 2008 | reverse complement strand
ATGCCGTGAGGCGGATATCATCATTGCAGCTATCGGAAAGCCCAACTTCGTTACAGCCGATATGGTGAAAGAGGGAGCTGTGGTGATAGATGTTGGTACAACCCGCGTGCCTGATGCTACCCGTAAGAGTGGCTTCCGTCTGAATGGTGATGTCAAATTTGACGAGGTGGCAGAGCGTTGCTCTTATATCACCCCTGTTCCTGGTGGTGTAGGTCCTATGACCATCTGCTCGCTGATGAAGAATACATTGGCTGCAGGAAAGAAGGAATTCTACAAGTAGCAATATACTTGATTTTTTATAACTCTCTAATTTGTTGGAGGCCGAGTGTAGTGATGCACTCGGCCTTTTTTTTGTTTCCCTAACTCCAGAACTTACTGAAACTCTATATATAATAAATAATGTTCGCGCGCGTAGAAGCATGGAAAAACTTGTGTTTTAGCTTGAAAATGTAAGTAGACTGGGAGGTTGTGATAGGGTGTGAATAATCAGTGTGAAAGTCTTAAAGTTATTTTTCAATCGTACAAAAAGAAGAAAATATGTGCTTTTTTTCCAGTTTTCGCGGGACAAATGTAAAATATTATAGGAAAAGTTTGGTAGTTAAGTTTTTTTTTTATTACTTTGCACTCGATTTCAAAAATGTGCAATGTGTTGCGCAATAATAAAGATTTCAATAACATTTTTAATAAATTAATTTTTAGAGAGACATGAAAAAGTTAGGTTTATTGTTTGCTGCCGCTGCAATGGCAGTTTCAGTAAATGCTCAGACAGTTACTGAGAGCAAGACATTTGACAACTTCTACATCGGCATCAACGGCGGTGCTCAGGTAAAGACTACTGGCGAGAGCTGGATGAACAACCTGAACTCAAACGCTGGCCTTCGTATCGGTCGCTGGTTCACTCCAGTATTCGGTTTGGCTGCTGAGGGTAATGTTTACTTCAACGATCACTGCAAGCACTACATCATGCCACAGTCTAAGACTTTAGCTCGCTACATGAACGTAGGTTTGATCGGTACTGTAAACTTGAGCAACTGGTTTGCTGGTTACAAGGGTGAGCCACGTTTGTTCGAGGTTGTTCCTGTATACGGCTTCGGTTGGGGTCACACATTCGGTACAGATGAGAACCATAATGTTTTGACTTCTAAGGCTGGTATCGACTTCACATTCAACTTGGGCAAGGCTAAGGCATGGCAGGTATATGTTGAGCCTTCTATGAACTGGGCTTTGAACGGCTATGGCTATGAGGGTGTTGCTTACGACATTAACAAGTCTGCATTCCAGTTGAACGCTGGTATCGTTTACAAGTTCAAGAACTCTAATGGTTCTCACAACTTCACAATCGCTCAGCTCCGCGACCAGAACGAGATCGATGGTTTGAACAGCCAGATCAACAGCCTTCGTGGTGACTTGAACAACAAGGACGCTCAGCTTTCTGCTAAGGACAAGCAGATCAAGGATCTTCAGAATGCTCTCGACGAGTGCAACAAGAAGCCTAAGTATGTGAAGCCAGCTACTGCTACAAACTTGCAGCCAACTGTATTGTTCCGTCAGGGCAAGGCTGTTGTAGACAAGAGCCAGATGCCTAACATCGAGTTGATCGCTCAGTATATGAAGAATCACGCGGATGCTAAGGTTGAGATCAAGGGTTACGCTTCTCCAGAGGGTAACAAGGACTTCAACCAGGCTCTTTCTCAGAAGCGTGCTGACGCTGTTAAGAACGTACTCGTTAAGAAGTACAAGATCGCTGCTGATCGTTTGACTACTAAGGGTATGGGCGCAACAGACAAGCTCTTCAAGCAGGTTGAGTTCAACCGTGTATCTACTTTCAACGACAACTCTGTTGCTGAGTAATTGAAAGCGATACGCTAAAAACGATATTGAATAATATCAAAATAGGGAATCCCTAAGGCTTCGGTCTTAGGGATTTTTTTGTTTATAGTAACTGATTGATATGTAAATGTAGCAAATGTCTTATAGATTGTAAGTATTATAGGTTATTTTTGTAACAAAATATGCGTATTTGTGAAAGTTTATACGAAATTTGTTGGCTATTACATAAAAACTCAGTATCTTTGTAGGCAAAATAAACGAAGATACAAAAATGATGAAACATCCATTAAGAAGTAGTGTCTGTACTGAAGGCAGAAGAATGGCAGGTGCCCGTGCACTCTGGGTAGCTGCTGGTATGAAACATGAGCAGTTTGGCAAACCTATTATTGCCATTGTGAACAGCTTTACACAGTTTGTGCCAGGTCATACTCATCTTCATGAAATCGGTCAGATTGTCAAGAAGGAAATAGAAGCAATGGGTTGCTATGCAGCCGAATTCAATACGATAGCCGTAGACGACGGTATTGCAATGGGTCACGATGGTATGTTGTATTCACTTCCAAGCCGTGATATCATCGCCGATTCTGTAGAGTATATGGTAAATGCACATAAGGCTGATGCCATGATTTGCATCTCCAATTGTGACAAGGTGACTCCGGGTATGCTGATGGCTTCTATGCGTCTGAACATCCCTACTGTATTCTGTTCGGGTGGCCCTATGGAGGCAGGACGATGGAAAGGCGAGAATGCCGACCTGATCACTGCCATGATCAAGAGTGCTGACACCAGTGTCTCTGATGAGGAGATGACTCAGATAGAACAGTGTGCATGTCCTGGATGCGGTAGTTGCTCGGGTATGTTTACTGCCAATTCCATGAACTCTCTTACCGAGGCTATCGGTCTGAGCCTTCCTGGCAATGGTACCATCCTGGCTACTCACAAGAACCGCATTCAGCTCTTCAAGGATGCAGCACGTCAGGTGGTTAAGAATGCTTATGCTTATTATCAGGATGGCGACGAGAGTGTATTGCCACGCAATATCGCTACCCGTGATGCATTCCTCAATGCCATGACTTTGGATATCGCCATGGGCGGAAGTACCAATACCGTGCTTCACCTGTTGGCTGTGGCTCAGGAGGCTGGCGCCGACTTCAAGATGGAGGACATCGATCAGTTGAGCCGCAAGGTGCCTTGTCTCTGCAAGTTGAGTCCTAACACTCAGAAGTACAGTGTGCAGGAGTGCAACCGTGCAGGAGGAATTATGGGTATATTGAATGAGCTCAACAAGGGAGGACTTATCAACGGCTCTGTAATGCGAGTTGATGGTCATACTCTTGACGAACAGATGAAGAAATATGATATCACCACTGGTCAACTCGACCCAGAGGCCGACAGAATCTATCATTCTGCACCTGGTCGTAAGTTCTCTACCCAGATGGGTAGTCAGGATGCTCAATGGGAGAGTCTGGATACCGACCGTGAGAATGGTTGTATTCGCGATTTGGAGCATGCTTATACCAAGGATGGTGGTCTTGCTGTGCTGTTTGGCAATATTGCCCAGAACGGTTGTGTGGTAAAGACTGCCGGTGTAGACCCTGTGCTTTGGCATTTCGAGGGTCCTGCCGTATGTTTCGACTCTCAGGAGGATGCCTGCGAGGGAATCTTGGATGGCAAGGTGAACTCTGGCGACTGTGTCGTTATTACCCACGAAGGCCCTAAGGGTGGTCCTGGTATGCAGGAGATGCTTTATCCTACCTCTTATATCAAGAGCCGCCATCTTGGCAAGGAGTGTGCGCTCATTACCGATGGTCGTTTCTCGGGTGGTACGTCAGGTCTTAGCATCGGTCATATCTCACCAGAGGCTGCAGCAGGTGGTAACATCGGCAAGATAAAGGATGGCGATATCATCGTGATCGATATTCCTAACCGCAGCATCAATGTGAAGTTGAGTGATGAGGAACTCAATGCCCGTCCACAACAGCCATTGAAGCGCAAACGTGTGGTAAGCAAGGCTTTGCGTGCCTATGCACAGAGTGTAAGCTCTGCCGACAAGGGTGGTGTGAGAATCATAGATTAGTAGTATCTTTAGAAATTTAAGAGAATTCGGAGGAAAGTTAAGTGAGTTCCCACTTAACTTCCCTCATCATATAAAAACAATAAGTATAAATGGCAAAAGAAGTAATTTCAGGAGCAGAAGCATTGATGCGCTCATTGCAGGCAGAAGGGGTGACAACCATCTTCGGCTATCCGGGTGGCAGCATCATGCCAGTGTTTGATGCACTGTATGGTTACACGAGAGGAGAAAATAAGGTGTTTGATCACATCTTGGTACGTCACGAGCAGGCTGCTGCTCATGCTGCACAGGGTTATGCCCGAGTCAGCGGTGAGGTGGGAGTGACTCTTGTGACAAGTGGTCCTGGTGCAACCAATACGCTGACTGGTATTGCTGATGCCATGATGGACTCAACCCCTATTGTGGTTATTGCTGGTCAGGTGGGTGTTGGTGCTCTGGGTACTGATGCTTTCCAGGAAGTAGACCTGGTGGGTGTTACCCAGCCAATCTCCAAATGGTCTTATCAGATCAGACGTCCTGAGGATGTGGCATGGGCTGTAAGCCGTGCTTTCTATATCGCCCGTAGCGGTCGCCCGGGTCCTGTCGTGCTCGACTTCACCAAGAATGCCCAGGTGGCTTCTTGCGAATGGGAACCGGTGAAGTGTGAGAAGGTGACATCCTATAATCCTTATCCTAAGATTGACGAGCAGGCTGTGGCTAAGGCTGCCGAACTCATCAACAAGGCAAAGAAACCTTTTGCCTTGGTGGGTCATGGCGTGGAACTTGGTGGTGCCCACAATGAACTGTTGGAGTTCTTGGAGAAAGCCGATATCCCTGCAGGACGTACGCTTCTCGGACTCTCAGCTCTGCCCAGCAATCATCCTCTCAATATGGGTATGCTCGGTATGCATGGCTCTTATGCCACCAACATGAAGACGCAGGAGTGTGATGTGCTGATAGCCATCGGTATGCGCTTCAGCGACCGTATCACGGGTGTTCCTTCCAAGTATGCTCCTCAGGCTAAGGTGATTCATCTCGACATTGACAAGGCCGAGATAGACAAGGTGATAAAGACGGATGTCGCTGTCATCGGTGACTGCAAACAGTCGTTGCCAGCCATCACACGTCTGCTGAACAAGAATGTACACCGTGAATGGCGCGACTCTTTCGATGTGTATCGCCAGCAGGAGCAGGAGAAAGTTATCGAGAAAGACATTCATCCTAAGGAAGGTCCACTGTTGATGGGTGAGGTGACCAATGTGGTGACCGAGGCTACTCACAACGAGGCTGTGCTCGTGAATGATGTCGGTCAGAATCAGATGATCAGCAGCCGTTATTTTAAGTTTACCAAGAAATTGTCTATCGTCACCAGTGGTGGCTTTGGAACCATGGGCTTCGGTTTGCCTGCAGCCATCGGTGCTACTTTCGGTGCTCCCGACAGAACAATCTGCTGCTTCTTCGGTGATGGCGGTTTCCAGATGAACATCCAGGAACTGGGTACTATCATGGAACAGCAGGCTCCTGTGAAGATGATTCTGCTGAACAACAACTACTTGGGCAATGTGCGTCAGTGGCAAGACCTGATGTTCGAGGGTCGCCGTTCGTTCACCCACATGTTGAATCCACGTTATGCAGAGGTGGCTCATGCCTATGGTATTCCTTACGATGTGGTCATCGACCGCAAGGACTTGAAGGCAAAGGTAGAGAAGATGATTGCCACCAAGGGGCCTTATCTCTTGGAGTGCGCCATCAAGGAGGACGAGGACATCGTGCCTATGACTCTGCCAGGCAAGAGCGTGGACGAGATGCAGCTCGAGTTGAACTATTAAGAGTGGAACAGGAAGAGTGAGGAATCGACTCCTTGTGAAAGAGGGGTGAAGTATCAACTTCTTTGAACGATAAGATTATGGAGAATAACAACGAAAAGAAATTATATACACTGCTTGTTTATTCTGAGAACATTGCCGGTATTCTGAATCAGATTACTGCCGTGTTTACTCGCAGACAGGTGAATATCGAGAGTTTGAATGTATCTGCCAGCAGTATCAAGAACATTCACAAGTACACCATTACGGTGTGGAGTGACGAGGAGCAGATAGAGAAAATCAACAAGGCGATAGAGAAAAAGATCGATGTGGTGAAGAGTGACTATTACACCGATGACCAGATTTTTATCCACGAGGTGGCTCTCTTCAAGATTTCCACACCCGTCTTGCTGGAAAATCCTGAGGTGTCGCGTACCATCCGCAAGCACGATGCACGCATGATGGAGGTAAATCCTACTTACAGCACGGTGCTCCTTGCAGGACTGACAGAAGACATCGCCGACTTGTTCCATCAGCTCAACAGCTTTGACTGCCTCTTGCAGTATACTCGCTCTGGACGCATTGCTGTGACAAGAAGTTATGATGAGCCTGTATCCGATTATCTTAAAAAAGGCGAAGAGGAGTAACTTCATAGAGTGATGAAAATAGTATAAAATATGAATTATAAGAGTCGTATTTCTATGGTCTTCTGACTATGGAAATACGACTTTTATATAATAAAACAAGTACGAGATATGGAATTATTAAGCAAAGTAGGAAGATATGAGTTCCTTTCGGAACCTTTTCATTGTGACTATTCCAGTCACTTGTTTATGGGGCATTTGGGCAATCATCTGTTGAATGCTGCCGATTTTCATAGCAACGACAGGGGATATGGTATGAACTATCTCATGCCTCGCCATCGCACATGGGTATTGAGCCGTCTTGCCATTGAGATGACAGAGATGCCCAAGTCGTATGACAAGTTCGCAGTGGAGACATGGGTGGAGAATGCCATGAAGTATTTTACAGCGCGCGACTTCAAAATCTGCGGCCCATCACCGGCAGGTGAGGAGGAGAAAGTATATGGTTACGGCAAGAGTGTGTGGGCTATGATAGACACGCAGAGCCGCCAGCCTGTTGACATCTTCTCGATCAACGATGGCTTGATATCTCAGTATATCGAGACAGAAAAGGAATGCCCCATTGCTGCCAGCTCGAGAGTGAAGATGTCGGCAGATGCCCAACTCGTCAGAACCATTGACACCTATTATAATGATGTGGACGTCAATGGACATATCAATTCGGTGAAATATATCGAGCACATCCTCGATTTGTTTGATTTGGATTACTATAAGGCCCATTTCCTGCAAAGATTCGAAATTGCTTATGTGGCAGAGAGCCATCAAGGCGATAAATTGAACTTCTATATGGAGGAAGTAGGAGAGAATGAATATTGCATAAAAGTAACAAAAAGCATGCAAAATTCTGAAAAAGATATAGAAGTTGTAAGAAGTAAAGCGAAATTTATAAAAAAATGAAAGAAAAATTTGGTTGTTTCATAATGATTTATTACCTTTGCAACCGAATTAATAAAAGGAATAAACCCATAGCCGCTTTCTTGGATAGGGGGTGGACGGATCAAAAGACTTTCTTTGAATAAGTAGGGCTCGCATCTGTATGGATAAGTAAAACCCGCGGCTTCACAACAGTAGTCGCACAAAAAATTTTTATTATGGCAGAAATGAATTTCGGTGGCGTAATTGAAACAGTAGTCACCAGTCATGAATTTTCATTGGAGAAAGCACGTGAAGTATTGAAAAATGAAACTATCGCCGTTATCGGTTATGGTATTCAGGGTCCTGGTCAGGCATGCAACCTTCGTGACAATGGCTTCAACGTAATCGTTGGTCAGCGTGAGGGTAAGACTTATGAGAAGTGTCTGAAGGACGGATGGGTTCCTGGTAAGACTTTGTTCTCTATCGAGGAGGCTGTTCAGAAGGGTACTATCATCTGTATGTTGCTTTCTGATGCCGGCCAGATTGCTGTTTGGCCAAAGATTAAGCAGTATCTTACAGCAGGTAAGACTTTGTATTATTCACATGGTTTCGCTATCAACTGGAGCGATCGCACAGGCGTAGTTCCACCAAAGGATATTGATGTTATCATGGTTGCACCTAAGGGTTCTGGTACTTCTCTCCGCACTATGTTCTGCGAGGGTCGTGGTTTGAACTGCTCTTATGCTGTATATCAGGATGCATCTGGCAAGGCTGAGGAGAAGACAATTGCCTTCGGTATCGGTATCGGTGCCGGTTACTTGTTCAAGACTACATTCCATCGTGAGGCTACTTCTGACCTTACTGGTGAGCGTGGTTCTTTGATGGGTGCCATCGAGGGATTGTTGGAGGCTCAGTATGATGTGCTCCGTGAGAATGGTCACTCACCATCAGAGGCTTTCAACGAGACTGTTGAGGAGCTGACACAGAGCCTTGGCCCTCTCTTCGGTGAGAAGGGTATGGACTGGATGTATGCTAACTGCTCTACTACTGCACAGCGTGGTGCGCTCGACTGGGCTCCTCGTTTCCGCGAGGCTATCAAGCCAGTTATGGAGTGGTTGTATTACTCTGTTAAGACTGGTAATGAGGCACAGATTTCTATCGACAAGAACTCTCAGCCTGACTACCGTGAGAAGTTGAACGCAGAACTCGAGGCTATGCGCAACAAAGAGATGTGGCAGGCTGGTGTTACTGTACGTAAACTTCGTCCTGAGAGCAACTAATTTTTTTCTCGTACATAATGTTGGAAAGGGAATGGTCCGTGAGGGGTCGTTCCCTTTTGTTTTTTTGTTCCAATGCTGATACCTCAAAATGAAGACATAAATATTGCAAATAATATAGATAACAATAAACCAGTCACAAATTGTGAGCAGTTATAAAATAATGAGATCGTAGTTACCACTCCTGTAGAATGTCGAATAATGTCTGTTCGTGGAAATCAATTATGATAGATAGAGGCTTGGCAGAACTTTACGGAGTTTTTTTTTGAAAGAAAAGTCTCAAAGTATCATTCTTGACTTAAAAATATTTGTAATACATTGATTAATAGGTGTATATAATAAATGATACTTTTTGTGTTTTGTTGCAAAAAGTCTCATAAAAGTATCATAGAAGTCTCATTTTTGGCTGATTTTTTGGCTTTTTCAGCCTTTTCCCAGTCTTCTGCTTTATCTTTTCTTTATCAGATACTGAACTTTA
>ULKK01011123.1_pt1 | contig 9056 bp, 9 predicted proteins | sample 1951131 | NCBI WGS metagenome assembly ULKK01 (sample SAMEA4835498, study PRJEB28245) | human gut metagenome | biome: gut microbiome; material: fecal sample | place: Denmark | collected 2008 | reverse complement strand
AATAGTAGTGCTATTACCATCACGCTGACACACGCCCTTTACAAAGAACTCTTTGATGGCATAAGTCTCATCAAACTCGATGTTCTTTGCTAAATAGGTATTGCCGAAGCCACCAGATGATAAGTAGCTTTCTATCTTGTAAGTTCCGTGTAGGATGGTTCCTACTTGGAGCATATTTTGATTATTTAGTTCGTCCATTTTTTATTGTATCTTACTTTATTGAATCTGGTTTTGTTGTATCTGTCTTTGACTCTTGCTGGCTATTAAACTCTTTCACGGTCATCATAGAATCTTCATGAAGAGAATCAAGCAAAGCAGCCTCTGCTTTATGCTTGCTATAGTAGCCATATCCAAACATTCCTACAACAGCCAACACCACTATTGCCATGAAAGCAACAAACAGGAGTTTCTTTCTTTTCTGCCTATTCACCATCTCAACGATTACACTATCAGGAACAGGCGGCGGTGTACCAGCAGGCTTAACGATTTTAACATCAGGAGAAGCACTCACCTCTTCCACATTAGGTTTGATATTCAAAGCATTGCATTTCGCCGTAGGCTCTTCATTTACAAGACTCACATCAGCCTCGTCATGACTCACCTCTTTGATATGTACAATATAAGCTGAGTGATTATCCTTATTCTCTGAAGTTTCAGAAATCAGCATCTGTCGTTTTTCTTCATCACGAACATTCGCAGAGAAGACATCCAACAGTTCCTCATCCTCCATCTGTTCCAACATGCCGTCAGAACAAATATAGAAGTAATCATCTGGCTGAATATCTGAAATATGGATAACATCAGGTTTTTGATGATTTCTGTCTCCAGCTATCATCGCACGGGTGATGACATTTTTCTGTGGGAATGTCTTCATCTCCTCATAGGTCAACTCACCAGCCTGATAAAGATCATACACCAGGGAATGGTCACGACTCTTATATAATATGGTATGCGAAGATGGGCGGAGATGGTATATTCTACTATCTCCAATATGGGCTGCCGTACATCCATTACTGTGAAAATACAGCAAAGTTAAAGTTGTTCCCATCTGACGGGAATCTCCCGCAACAGCCAGTTTATCCAGTTCTTCGTAGGCATACGCCAAAGCATCAGATAGCAACTTATCTTCCAAGCCTTCGGAAGCAACTGCATGCTGCAACAAAAACGAAGAAAGACTTTTGCAAATACTTTGGCTTGCCACCTCGCCATACTCATGTCCACCCATACCATCACAGAGCAAAAACAAACGGTCATTCTCCGTTGCTTTGCCCTCTATTGGATAGATGCTATCTTCCTGGTTCGCCCTTTTACCCAACTCATGGATAGCTAAAGGCTGATATATATTGATTCTCATTGTTAGCTTTATTTTTGATGATAAACAACCGTTGTGTTACCCATCTTGATGATACTTCCTTCTGTCAAGACGAGCTGGTCACCCTCGTTCAATAATTGTCCATTCACATAACTGGCATTTTTATTATGATAGTTAGACACCACAACCCTAACCTTGTATGTAGAAGCCTTAATTACCTGGATGGCAAGATGCTGACGACTCATATATCTATCATCAGTAGCTATCTGTACAGTTGCCTGCGAAGTAGTAGCCTTGCGGCCTATTACATTATTGCCGAACCCCAACGGATACTTCTGACCACCATAGAGCAAATAACCAGGAGTAACCTCTTCTTTCTTGCCTGCAAGGATTGTTTCATCAGATTGAGAAGAGAAATGCCCCACGTAACGAGTTTCTCCATTATCTCGATTCACATACTGAGTCTCACCATTGCTGTTACCAACATATTCTGTTTCCCCAAAAGATTGCGGAGTTGCAGCATGTTGCTGTGAGAACATCACTCTCAACTGAGTTTTACATTGAGGACAAGTAATCATCTTAACCGCTTCATTTTGAGAATTTCTCACGTCAAGCAATACACCGCAACTCGGACATTTGATTCTTTTAGTTTCCATTGCCACCATCTATTTTAATCAATGTTTATGCCATCTGAATATCAGCATCAGACATATAGTCTGGCATATCTGGAGCAACATCAGGATTCTCCAAGGATGCAGTTTGGAGATTTGGATCAGCAGAATCATCAACTCCGGCATCAGCGAAATCACTACCACTTGGAGTAATCACTTGTCCTGTATGCAAATCAACTGCTTCACCAACGTCAATGCTTCCATTGCCATTGGCATCACAAATCGCAACATCAGGATTTCCATCTTGATCAAAATCTACCACACTCACTTCCTGGCCATCCACGTCGAAGACACCCACTGTAGCCATGGAGCCATCTGCAAGCTGAACTTCACCCGCATTAACCAAATGAACATCTGCATTTTGGTCATCAGCCACCTGCACATCACTTGCCTGATGCAAATTTGCATCATTGTGAGCAACAGATACATCCTGGTCTGCATGAGAAGAATGAGATACCACAGCAACATCTTCAGTTTGATGAGGAGCAGCATTCATTTCTTCTGCACGTACTTCTGGCTTTACAGCCTGAGCATAGTCGTTCTTTTCTGCATCTGTCATGTTGTTCCACTCATCTTCGGTGTAAGTACTATAGATATTACCATGCCAATGGAAAGCGCCACCAGGACCAACTTCGGCTCTAGCGGCATCGAATGCCTCCTTAAAGCTCTGCTCATCATGACTCTCAGCCACCTTGATAGAGGCATTATCATTAGCTGCAGCAGCATCTTGCGATGGATTCTCCCCTTCCGGTTTTGTATCGGGAGTTTCTTCTGTATTTGCAGCAAAGGCATCTGTGACATACATAGCACTTGCACCTAACAAGATACCAGCAACTCCACTTACCGCTACTTTCTTCCAAGCTGCCTTATCAGCAGCGTCCTGAGTTTTATCTTTACTTTCCTGTTTAACTTCAGGATGTGTATTATTGAAATACAATGTTTCTTCATTCTGTGCCATAATCATACGTTTTAAAATTATAACTGGTGCAAATATAGTGAAATAATAAATAGATAGATACTTATTTTGTGCTCATTACACAAAACCTATCTTCTATTGTACAAAATCACTTTTTGATTTTAGCCTTGCAATAAGGACAAGCCTCATTCTGCATTAAAACTTCATAAGACTGAAAGCCCAGGAAGTGATGGCAATGAGGGCAAACATAATGCTGCTGAAACTCCTCAGTCAACTTCTTTTGCCTTAACGGTCCCTTAGAAGAATCCTTATATGCTTTTACTGTAAAGCCTACAGAAATCAAAATACCTAAGATATACAAGCCTATATAAAGAGGAGTCTCTCTAAATTCAGGAAAAATGATGCTCAAAGCGATGGCTCCCATGGTAATCAAACCAGTAATGCCACGAAGAGAATTAAACTTGCGGTCAGCAATTTGCTGATCAAGTTTATGTTCATCATATTCTTCCCAAACACGCTGCAATGGACGAAAATCTACCATTTGAGGAACAAAACTCTTTATCCAATCCCAACTAACCAAAAATTTGCTTGGACCAAGTTCTATTTTATCTTTTTCCATGATAGTCTTTGCCATTATTTCCACTCCATTGACAAAAGTAACATTCTGAGGTTTTAGATTCGCAATTCTATAAGAACCATCAGGATTAATGGTCAAACTACAATGTTGACGGCTCACAGTCATAGGAACACTTCCAACACCCCCAAAAGTCTTGGATTGTTGTCCCATCGTTATTCTCAATTGAGATGTACTAGCATCACGTCCGATGATTAATTCCATAAAATTCTTTGCTTGATTAGCTTATTTTTTAGTTATGAGTAAATCCTTCATTTGCTTTAAAGCTTCCTTAGAAATTCCTAAAGCAAAAGCAAAATGCTCATAATCTGATAATATCAACTGTTGCTTTTGCGTATTGACCTGATAGATGTAGCCAGTGTTGATGATAAAGCGCTTTCCCACTCGCATAAAAATACTCTTGCAATCTACAAGATGCTCTGCCAAATACTTCTCCATTTGAGACAAATTCAAACAAACAACAGCCTTCAGCTTGTTAATAGTAACAATCTGTGTATAATTGCCATCTCCTTCGAAATAAACAATTTTGGAAACATCTAATCTTAAAAGTTCCGTCTTTGTATTGAATACAATGAATTGACTTTCCATATTTATCATTTACTTCGCTGACTTGTTCCCAGAAGTAGCTATAGCCATTAAGTTTTCAATGAAAAAAGCGTGGGACTATTGTTCGGTCGCCGAAATAGAGGTTGTGGAAAGACCTTTCAACTAGCAACTAACAATAGCCCACGCCAAAAGGTATATCGACACCTTCCCCCTACAGAGAAAAGGATACAATAATCCCATAGCGTGAGCCGTATTGCTGTTCGTCATAGTTGAATTTTGAAATTTCCACATTTCTATTTCAAGACTAACGTTCAATACGCTCATTCATTTGAGTCTTCATCGCAGCCGTTTTTTTCCGTCTGCTCCAACTCCTACCGCAAAAGTAAGCTATATTCTTGATACCGCCAAACTTTTAGCGATGTTTTTTATCCCGAAGGACAAAAAAGGCATTGAACGCTGCCATTGCCGAGAGAAAAATACTTCCACATTTCTATTCCATGGCTACAATTCAATGCCCTATGCCTATATACCATCCCTTGCAAGAAGGTAAACAACCTGTTACGATTATTTTTTAGTTATCGTTCCTTTTCTGGCATTCACCGTAAAATTACCAAGGGATGTCTTGACTTTATAAACGCCATTCTTTGATGATACCAGCTTTGCCGACATTCCCATAAAGCTGATGCCGCCGTTCTTCTTCTCTATGGTGTACTTTCCGAAAGGAGTAGCTACGGTGATGTGGCGCTTGGTGTTATCAACCACACCATATACTGTGCCGGATGGAGCCTGCTTCACCCGCTCGGCTACGCTCTTTACGGCATTTGCCACATCGGTATTGTTACTCTTTGCAAAACTGGTTGTGGCGGCAGCTACTATCATCATCAACGAAATCATAATCTTCTTCATATCTTATTACATATTAAAAGAGTTATACTTCATTTTCCTCGTTCTACGAATCATTCTATTCTGTCGCTTCCCGATTACGAGCGCAAAAGTAAGAAGATTATTTCTATCAGCCAAATATCCAAACCTACCTTGTATGAAATGCCATTCTGTATGTACCAAATGACAAAAATGTAGATTCTAACTTAAAAGTGCACCAGTCCTAATAATAAAAAAGGATGACTCATTAACTTATGACACACCTTCCGTCAATATTTATAACCAAATTTCATATACCTACAAATATTGAATCTAGCAATAAAAATAAGGGGAATGAGAGGCAAGAAATCCCCGTTTTCTGCTCTATATTAAGAACAAGACCTATAGTTGTACGACTATAAAGTTACAGTTGTACGACTATACATGCTATGGTTGTACAACTGTAGAGTTATGGTCGTACAACTATAGGGGTTATAGTCGTACAACTATAGATTTTCCTCAACGGCATCTTCTTGTCAAGAAATCACAAACGTCTGATTACCAGTATATTCCTGCACTTCTTCGTATTTGCGATATTCTCAAAGAAACAATAAGCGTCTGAAAATACGAGAATCTCAGGCAAGCTAATGTAAAGAAAACTCGTTCTTTATAACGCCTCAGCTTCGGGAAATTTTTACAGATCACCTACTTCATTTTCCACCCATCTATCGTTCCCGTCTTCGATGAGAAGTTGCAGCCTATCTGATAGACAGGGCGGACGCATCAAAATGCGTTCGCCCTGCTATCAGTATCAATGGAAATTCGCTTGCTCACCTTTGTTGCCACAAATGCTATCATTAACCCAAGACAAGCAGCTATACTAATAGCCATGCGTAGCCCAGAAACTTCGGCAAGCCAGCCTATCACTGGAGGACCTACCAGGAAACCGAAGAAGCTGATGCTCGACACGATGGTGATGGCGATGCTCGCCTTGACAGTGCCCAACTTGCCCGCTATGCTGTAGCAGATAGGCACCGAAGACGAAATGCCGAAACCGACCAAGAGAAAGCCCAGAGTGGCTGTAACAAGGTAAGTCAACAACGTGGCGAGAAGCAGTCCGCACAGAATCAGCAGTCCGCAAACCTTCAGCACTCTGGCGGCGCCATAGCGCGTCACGAAACCGTCGGCCAGGAAACGTCCCAAGGTCATGGCACCCATGCCTGCCACATAACCTGCACGGATGAAAACCTCGTCGGGCTTCACCACAGAAGTGAAATACACACCACTCCAGTCATAGACAGTCCCCTCACAGAACATTCCGGCAAAACCCATCAGACCTAAGAGGAAGAGCACAGGGTCGATGGTTCTGAACGAGAACTTGGGCACGTCTTCCTCCTCAGCCCTCGCCTGCTCGTCGTTCACCAGAAAGTGGAAACCTGCAGCCAGGATCAGCAGACTCAATGCCAGCACCGTTCCGAAATGAGCCTCTATCGGTAGAACCGTATTGGCAAACACAGCACCCACGATGCCGCCAGCAAAACCACCCAAACTCCAAAGGCCATGAAACGACGACATGATGTTACGGCCATACAACTTCTCCACTAAGCACGCCTGTGTGTTGGTGGCAATATTCATCAGGTTCGCCATCATGCCGAAACCCACAAGGGACAGTGTAAGATGAAAAACCGTGCTGCTGCAGCCCATAGCGAGGAGCACGGCGGCATAAAACACCTCGGCAACCACCAACATCTTCTTGCTTCCCAACTTGCTCACCAGCACGCCCGAGAAACCCATCATCAGCAGTTGTCCCAAAGGGATGGCGAGCAGAATGCTGCCCAACTGGCCATTGTTGAGATGCAGCAGATGTTTCACATCCGGAATACGGCTTGCCCAACTGGCAAACACCAGTCCTGGTACAAAATAATAAGCTGCCACAGCCACTCGCTTGCGAGCCAAGTCGCTCAAATCACTCATTCGAAATGTCATCCTATATATCTTTTAACATGAAACTTAAAAACGCGGCTGCAAAATTACGAAAAAATAAACTTTCACCCATCGATTATTCCCAAAAAGATAATGCCTTGTCAAAAAATAAGTGTAACTTTGCCCTTCGAACAACAAGAAAATCCAACGCAAGCATAAAACCTTGCCAATACAGAACAAATAAAACTAAGCGATATGAAGAAACAAATCCTTGCAGCAGCCCTGCTGCTCCTCGCCCTCACCCTGCCAACACAGGCAGCCAAGAGACAGAAAACCAACACCCCACAGCAACTCACCTTCCAGCACCCCTGGCAGGGCAAACGAGTGGCCTACTTCGGCGACTCCATCACCGACCCCAACATCAAGGCATCAAAAGTGAAATACTGGGGATTCCTGCAGCAGTGGCTCGGCATCACGCCCTACGTCTACGGGGTGAGCGGACGACAGTGGAACGACATTCCCCGCCAAGCCGACAAACTCAAGGCTGAACATGGCGATGACTTCGACGCCATCCTCATCTTCATGGGCACCAACGATTTCAACAATGGTGTGCCCGTAGGCGAATGGTACACAGAAACTTTCGACAGTGTGAAAGTGGCACGCCACAAACCTGGTGAAATGGTGCAGCGCCGTCATCGACACTTCGTCATGGATAAGAACACGCTCAAGGGCCGCATCAACATCGCCATGTCGAAACTCAAGCAGATGTATCCCACCAAGCAAATCGTTGTCATGACACCTGTCCACCGTGCTTATTTCTGCTCGGGCGAGAAGAACATCCAGCCCGACGAGATGTATGAGAATGCCCGTGGTGTCTTCTTCGACGAGTACGTCAAGGCTGTCAAGGAGGCTGGCAACGTGTGGGCTGTTCCCGTCATCGACCTCAATGCCCTCTCGGGTCTTTTCCCTCTCTACGATGCGGGCGCTCAGCTCTTCAACAAGCCCGACACCGACCGTCTCCACCCCAACGATCCGGGTCATGAGCGCATGGCAAGAACCATCCTGTATCAGCTCGCCTCCCTGCCCTGCGTTTTTTAGGCTTCCATCATTCTTGGGCTCTTCTCAACACCTTTTGGGGGCATAATAGATGACCGGCGCCTGTCATCTATTGTGACCTCCCTTGGTCTTAATAGACGACCTCGCGGGAGCATGAGTGCAGGTTTTTCTTCTGCAAAGAAAATGCAAACGAGCGCAATGAAAGCTGCTTTCAAATTGCCGAGTGCAGGTTTTCCTTCTGCAAAGATACAACAAAAAGCAACTTTTTGCAATAGTTTGTTCGGACTTTGTGCTAAAAAGTGCCCATATTTTTAATTTTCATACTGAATATCAAGAAGTTATAAAACACAAGAAAATGACAAGATTAGCACACACAGTATCGAAGACAGGTTGAGGTAAAACCTTGTCATTTTTGTCAAAGTCATTTTTGTCATTTTCAAAATAAAAAACACATTTTGTGCTCTATAAAGAATATATATAAATTTTATTTATATATATTCTTTATAGAACTATTTTTCTATTTCCAAAATCGAAAATGACAAAAATGACTTTGACAAAAATGACAAGATTCAGATAAGCTAATATTCAGTAAAACTATATTACATTTTTACAATATTGCAACTTACAGAATATTGAGTACAATACATAACAAGGAAATCATTCCGAGCGAGCGATTTTATGCATAAAAGCCCCAAAATATCAAGTCAACACCTTATCCTATTTTTGCATAGATTTTTGCAAATTACCTGATTCTAAAGAGAAGCAACTTGCATATTTATTTAACCACATCTAAAAACCGACATGCATAAATATGTAAAACTACCGATAGGAGTGAAATGTATAAATATACATCTCAAAAAAACGAAAAGGATTCAAAGGCAGAAAATAAGGTAAACAATCGTGACAAATCAGATTTTTCCATCAGCAATTCTATTTGTCAAAAAACACATGATGGGAAAAACCCATGAGCAAATCACGAATGAGCATTTCAGCTCTTTGACTGATGAAAATCAGAAAAAAGGACAAAATGTATATGATAAAATCGAATAATTTAGACCTGTACGGTTGGAAAGTCCCAAAACTTCTATAAGCAGCACGCCCTGAAAGGGCAGAAGCTCCTAGCCCAGGGAGGGCACT
>ULKK01016945.1_pt1 | contig 9229 bp, 7 predicted proteins | sample 1951131 | NCBI WGS metagenome assembly ULKK01 (sample SAMEA4835498, study PRJEB28245) | human gut metagenome | biome: gut microbiome; material: fecal sample | place: Denmark | collected 2008 | reverse complement strand
CTCCATGATTGTGGTCCCGGCCGCCGTACTCGTGCTCATCGCCTATTCTGTCATGGGAGTCGGTCTTCAGACCCCAACCCACATCAACGAGGTAGAATACATGAAAGTATTGCCTTACCTCACCGTCCTCGTTACCGCTATTGCCGGCATGAATGTAATGGCTGTTCTCACTCTGGGCACCCTACTCTGTGGCGCCATCGGCATAGGCAGTCATCTTCTGGGTGCCTCCGGAAGCTACGACCTCTTTGGCTGGTTCTCAGCCATGGGCAACGGCATTATCGGCATGGGCGAACTCATTATCATCGCCATGATGGCAGGTGGTATGCTCGAAATCATTCGCGAAAACGGCGGAATCGATTTCATCATCAACAAGATTACAGCCCACGTAAACAGCAAGCGTGGAGCCGAACTTTCTATCGCCGCCCTCGTTTCGATGGTAAACATCTGTACGGCAAATAATACGGTAGCGATTCTGACAGTAGGAAATATTTCGAAAAAGATAGGCGACCGGTTTGGCGTAGACAACCGCAAGGCAGCCAGCATTCTCGACACCTTCTCATGCATGGTTCAGGGATTGATTCCTTATGGCGTACAGATGCTCCTGGCAGCCGGCCTGGCCAATCTCAGTCCGATGGACATTCTTCCTTATCTCTACTATCCGCTGGCGATAGGTGTGGCAGCCCTGCTGGCCATCCTCTTGCGCTATCCTAAGAGATACAGTTAGGAAGACTTCTAAAAATCAGAGGAGGGTCTCCTTCTGCGTTAGAGATTTCTTGACAGGAAGAACAAAACTTTATTATTGACTATTAATAAGAACAAGGCATATGAATTTTCTTCAGCGCAACCTTTTTACTAAGCTCCGTGCCGACAACTTCGGCATCAAGGAAGAAATGGAACCGATGACTACCTTTAAGAAGAAAAAGATAGCTCAGATGCTCAAGAACGTGAATGATGTTCCTGCCGGAAAGGTGAAGATGAACAACGGTTTTCTGAACCGACGGCTCAGCAAGATTCAGGAAGATGAACGCCACGCCATCGATACCTCTATCGAGACTATTTATCTGCTGCGCATCATCGTGGCAAACGTAAATGGAATGCTGGCTAACGGAATCAATCTCAGAGGAATCATCCAGTTGGGAGACTACCTGAGAACCCGAGGCGACAAGGTAGATTTCGTGAAACTGGAGAAGTGGCTTGCCAAGCTCCGCATCCAGCGCATCGCCCAGCTGGAAGGAAGCGTGCTCATCACCTTCTTCGATTTTGAACAGGACGAAATCCCATTCGTTCATCACATAGAAAGAGGCGCCTACAAGCTGACGCTCCGTTCGCTCTACTATAATATCATGGATCAGCAGGCCATTCAGTTTGAGCAGACCAGCAGCGGCTTTGTACGCACCACGGGGGGAACCATGCGCAAGAATCTGCGCCGCAGCATGCGCTATCTGCAATACGCTCCGATAGAAACCATGAGCAATTTCATGAACAATTTCTTCCGTTCATTATCTGAGATTGAAGAATAAATTTCAGTAAGGATTGAAGGGGTTAACCTGGGATTCATCAGGACGAAGAGTAAAATATCTATAAAATTAATCTCTTAGTAGTACGATTTTCATCTGATTTTCGTATCTTTGCATCTATGAAAAAGTTATTTATCTCTATTATAGCATCCATTATTGCCTTGGGAGCCCATGCCCAGGTGCAATGCGAAGACACTTGTCGGCACGTTCACGGCATCGACTTGAGTCATTATCAGGGCAACGTGTTCTGGGAAACCGTGGGCGACAACTCTAAGATGGCTTACGTTTATCTGAAAGCTACCGAGGGCGGAACCAACATCGACAGCAAATACAAGAAGAATATAGACCTGGCTCATCGCTACGGAATGAAAGTAGGTTCTTATCATTTCTACAGACCCCGCATCCCACAGCAGACGCAGTTGGAAAATTTCAAGGCCCAATGCCGTCCGGGAGATCAGGACCTCTTGCCTATGATTGATGTGGAGACGAAAAGCGGCATGAATACAGAAGAATTCTGCGATTCGCTCTTTAAGTTTCTGCATCTCGTAGAGAAAGCATATAAGCAGAAACCCCTCATCTATACGGGAGCCAATTTCTATGACAACTATCTTCTAGGCAAGCTAGACAGCTACAAGCTGATGATTGCCCAATATACGAAGCGCATCCCTGTATTGCGCGATGGTAGAGATTTCGAAATGTGGCAATATACGGGTAAGGGCAAACTCAACGGAATAAACGGCTATGTTGACAAAAGCCGTTTCATGGGGCGCCACAAGCTCAGAGAAATCAGATTCAGACATCGATAGTACGTGGAACCCTGAACTTGGAACTTTATGATTAGCTTCAAGGTAAAGAGTTGATAAGGTCTGGAAGTAGAGAAGCATGAATTATATAAGTAAATTAATAAACACAAAATAGAATTATGGCAATTATAAAATGTCCGGAATGCGGACGCCAAATTAGCGATAAAGCACCTACCTGCCCTAGTTGCGGAGTAGAAATAGCAGGCAAAATTACCAAATGCCCAAATTGTGGCGAGATTTATTTCAGCAACCTGGAAATGTGTCCTAACTGCCATGAGCTGAATCCTTCGCTCACAAGAATGACGCCTCCGACAGGAATGAGCCAGCAGACTCCTGCCAGCCAGGCTTCTATGACTCAGCAGCATGAAGCTGAAAACGCAGCCAGACAGAATGCAATCAGACAAGAAGAAATTCGCCGCCAGGAGGCTCTCAGGCAGCAGGCTCGTCCTCAGACACCTGTCAGAACAGCAACACCTCCTACTCCACCCGTTCCTCCGGTTCGCCCACAGCAATCTAATTCTCAGAACGGCGGTAACGGCGAGGGAACCCAGGAAAAGAAAAAAAGCAACCGTGGCGTCATCATCATCTCTCTGATTTTCGCCTTCCTCGTTTGTGGCATTTTCTACTATTTCTATGATAGTGCCAATAAGAATAAGGAACTGGAAGCTTACGAGTATGCGATGCAGAGTAGCGACCCGATGGTTCTGCAGAGTTACCTAGATACTTACAAAGATGCTGACGAGGCGCATCGTGATTCCATCATGGCTCACCTCGAACTTCTGAAACAGACCGATCAGGACTGGACCAACGCCGTAGTAAGCGGTTCGAAAGAGGCCCTGCAGGCTTATCTCGACAAATACCCAAACAGTCCACACAAGCAGGAGGTTTTGAACAAGATAGATTCCATCGACTGGAATGTGGCAAAGAATGCTGATAATGTAGAAGCTTACCAGGCTTATCTCGCCGCTCATGCTGACGGTTCGCATATCGAAGAGGCTGAGAATGCGATGAAGAAAGCCAAGAGCAGAGATTTGCAGCCAGAAGAGAAAGATATGGTAAGCAGTCTGTTCCGCCATTTCTTCCAAAGCATCAATACCCGCGATGCTGATGGTTTGCAGGCTTCATGCGAAGACATTCTCTCTTCGCTTCTGGGTAAGAATTCTGCTACCAAGGCAGATGTTGTTACCTTTATGAATAAACTTTATAAGGAAGATGTGACCAACCTGAACTGGTTCCTCACCAACGATTATAAGATCAAGAAGCGCGAGGTGGGTGACGAAGATTATGAATATCAGGTTCAGTTCTCAGCACGTGAGGAAGTTCAGCTTACCGACGGTACTAAGAAAACCAACCATTTCAAAATCAACGCAACCGTTTCGCCAGACGGCAAGGTTTCTGCGTTCAACATGTCGAAGATTAATGCCGCAGAATAGAATAAAAAACGCCCTGCAAGATCAGGAACTTCATTTCTGAATGTTCCCTTCTTGCAGGGCGTTTTCTTTTTACCTTCATGTTTCAGGAAGGTTCTCATGTCCGAGAACCCGTTCCCTTCTTTTAGAAATTACTTTGCATCCTTCATCTGACGGAGCAAATCTTTCTGCTTATCATTCAACCTGGTTGGCAACTTCACGTTGTAAGTAATCATCAGGTCGCCAAAGGTTCCGTCACCTCGGTCGTATCCTTTTCCGCGAACACGAACCTTCGTGCCATTCTGCGTTTCCGGCTTAATCTTCAGTTTGATTTTAGAACCATTACTCAATTTAATGATTCCTTCGCCGCCCAGCAGAGCCGTATAAAGGTCGATATTCACATTCATGTTCATTTCGCCGTTATTGGCACGACCATTCTGTCCGCAACCGCCGCCACAACCACCAGTACCGAAATCAGCACCAGCTCCGTAGCCAGCACCATTAAAGCCGCTACCATAACCGGCAGAACCCTTAAAACCGCCAAAATTGCCGGAACCGAATCCTTCAGCAGACTGCTGGCTTCTGCCACGACCTCCGAAGAGATTTTCGAAGAAGCTGGAGAAACCTCCGCCTCCGCCAAACTGGCTGAAGTCGAAACCCTCGAATGGATTTCCACCTGCTCCACCATAGCTTCCGGAACCGCCTGCACCACCAGCTCCACCAGCTCCGCCGAAACCGCCGAATGCATCAGCATTCTTCCATTGTTCGCCATACTGGTCGTATTTAGCACGCTTATCTGGGTCAGAAATCACCTCATACGCCTCGTTCAGCGCCTGGAACTTAGCCTTCGCCTTCGGGTCGTTAGGGTGCAAATCTGGGTGAAACTGTTTTGCACGTTTACGATACGCAGCTCTCACATCCTTCTGCGGAATGTTCTTGTCTACGCCGAGAATCTTGTAATAATCAACAAATGCCATATTATAAAACCTCCTATTTTTTAGTTTTTAAAAAATATCCAACAAAAAGTATGCCTATTTAAGTTCTTTTTTGTACTTTTGCAGAGAAAATAAGAAACAGAGCTCAACTGATGGGCTTTCATTACTCAAAAGTAATACATTAATTTATATGAAACAATTATTTGCTGCGCTTCTTCTGGCGCTAACTTTCAATTCACAAGCGATGGCACAACAACGTACCGTAAAACTGAGAGTGATAGAGACAAGCGATGTGCACGGCTCTTTCTTCCCTTACGATTTCATCAACCGTAAGCCAAAAGCAGGAACCTTGGCGCGCGTTTCTTCCTACGTCAATAATTTGCGAAAAGACTACAAGGATAACCTCATCCTCTTGGAGAATGGCGATATTCTGCAGGGACAGCCTACCTGCTATTATTATAATTATGTAAACACAGAGGCTAGAAACGTGGCTGCCGATGTGGTAAACTACATGGAGTATGATGCGCAAGTGTTTGGCAATCATGATGTTGAAACGGGTCATCCAGTTTACGACAAATGGATAAAAGAACTCAATTGCCCAGTTCTTGGTTCCAACATCATCAGCACTTCTACAGGCCAGCCATACGTTAAGCCTTATCTCATCCTGAACCGCGAGGGCGTGAAGGTGGCAGTCTTGGGAATGATTACTCCTGCCATTCCAAACTGGCTCACGGAGAATCTCTGGAGCGGACTGAAATTTGAAAATATGGTAACAAACGCCCGCAAATGGGTGAAGTATCTCCAGGAGAATGAAAAACCGGATGTTATCATCGGCCTCTTCCACAGCGGAAAAGACGGAGGCATTCAGACTGCCGAATATGATGAAGACGCCTCTATCAAGGTAGCAAAAGAAGTGCCGGGCTTCGACCTCGTTCTCTTCGGCCACGACCATACGCGCGACAACGAAACCGTAACCAATACTGATGGAAAGCAGGTGGTTTGCCTGGATCCTGCCAACAACGCCATTAGCGTGGCTGATGCAGAAATAACCCTCACCCTCAACAAGAAAAAGGTGAATGGAAAGAAGCAGCTGGTGGTAACTGACAAAAAGGTGACAGGCAAGATTGTGGATGTGACAGATTGTCCTATCGACGAGGATTTCATGAAGACTTTCGAACCTCAGATTGCGGAAGTAAAGAAATATGTGGGCAAGCAGATTGGCAACTTCAAGACTACCATCTACAGCCGCGACCAGTTCTTCGGCAGTTCTGCCTTCAACGATTTCATCCTCAACCTCCAGTTGCAGATGACAAAAGCCGACATTTCGTTTAACGCTCCTCTTCAGTTCAACGCGGTTCTGAAAGCCGGTCCAATCTACGTGAGCGACATGTTCAATCTCTATAAATATGAGAACCAGCTCTACGTAATGCGCATGACGGGCGAAGAAATCAGAAAGCATCTGGAAATGAGTTACGACCTCTGGGTGAACACCATGAAGAGCCCGGACGACCATCTCCTGCTGCTCGATGAGAAGACCGTTGGCGACCAGCAACGCCTCGGCTTCAAGAATCTCTCGTTCAACTTTGATAGTGCTGCGGGAATCGATTACGAAGTTGACGTAACCAAGCCAGATGGCGAGAAGGTGAAAATTCTGCGCATGAGCAACGGCGAACCTTTCGATGAGAAGAAATGGTACAAGGTAGCCGTTAACAGCTATCGTGGAAATGGTGGCGGTGAACTCCTTACCAAGGGTGCCGGAATCCCGAAAGACAGTCTTGAAAGCCGAATTATCTATCGCAGCAAGCGCGACCAGCGTTACTATCTGATGGAAGAAATTGAAAAGATGGGAACGGTTGATGCAAAACCAAACAACAACTGGAAGTTTGTGCCGGAAGCATGGACCAAACCTGCTGCCCAGCGCGATTTCGAATTGCTGTTCGGTAAGAAGCAATAGCTCCTCGAAACGCTTCTGGAAAAGCATATTATAAAGATCAAAGTAAAAAAGCAAATAAGTTCAAAATAAAGAATGAAGTATTGGTTTATATTTTGCAAGACTGATCTCTTGCTCGAAAAGAAAGAAGACGGAACCTATACGATTCCTTGTTCAGAAGAGAGTCCAATCCCAACAAAGCCTTGGACTCACATTCTCAACATTACCCCGATGGAAGACGGAACAGAGGTGAAGACCTTCACCATTCCTGAGCCCGTTACCGGCAATCCGAAGTACGAAATGTGCGGTTTGCGCCCTAGTTTCTACAAACTCTCTCCTGCCCTTTACCAGAAAGCAGGAAAGTGTCAGGAGCTCAACTATTGGGACATGAATACCCAATTCTGCGGCGTTTGCGGAGCTCCGATGAAAATGGCAACCGACATCAGTAAGAAATGTACAGAATGCGGCAAACAGGTCTGGCCTTCGCTTGCCACAGCCATCATCGTTCTGATTAAGAAAGATGATCAGGTCTTGCTGGTACACGCTCGCAATTTCAAGGGAAATTTCGACAGTCTCGTGGCTGGTTTCGTTGAGACTGGCGAGAATCTGGAAGAGGCGGTTCATCGTGAAGTAATGGAAGAAACCGGTCTGACTATCAAGAACTTGAAATATTTCGGTTCCCAGCCTTGGCCTTATCCGAGCGGTCTGATGATTGGCTTCTCGGCAGAATATGTAGATGGAGAAATTCATCTTCAGAAAGAAGAGCTCTCTCGTGGTAAATGGTTCACGAAAGAGAATCTCCCTATTCTCCCTGAGAAACTTTCCATCGCCCGAAAACTCATCGACGCCTGGCTGGCGGACAAACTCTAATAATGAGGACAAACTCTAAAAGTGAGGATAAACTCTAAAAAATGATGAAAGAGAAACTTTGGAATGCAAACTACATCAAGGTGATGACTACCAACTTTCTGTTGTATTTCGCCTTCTATCTGCTCACACCTTTGCTCCCTCTCTATCTGAGCGAAAATTTTGGAGCCACGAAAGATGTGATTGGAATTGTGCTGAGCGGCTATACGGTTGCCGCCCTCATCATTCGTCCGTTCAGCGGATATGTGGTTGACAGCTTTTCGCGCAAGAAGGTTCTGATGGTCTGTCTCTCGGCCTTCGCCATCTTCTTTGCCGGCTATATTGCAGCCAGCACGATCCTGATGTTTGCCATTTGCAGAACCCTGCACGGAGGTCCGTTCGGAGCCGTAACGGTTGCCAACAGCACCTGCGCCATCGACGTTCTTCCGGCAAGTAGGAGAAATGAAGGAATCGGACTCTACGGACTGAGCAACAATTTTGCCATGGCAATTGCTCCATCCATCGGAATCTATCTCCATAATGCGGTAGACAGTTACATGATTCTCTTCTGGATAGCTTTCATCGTGGCGATTGCCTCAGTTGTGATTGCAGGAACCATCCGCCTCCCCGAAAAGGAAATCGTTAAGAACAAGGAGAAGCTTTCTCTCGACCGCTTCTTCCTGACGCGTGCCTGGCTCCTTGCCATCAACATCGCCATGTTCGGTTTCTGCTGGGGCGTTCTGAGCAATTATCTCGCAATCTACAGCAAGGAGGAACTCGGAATTACGGGCGGAACGGGCACTTATTTTGCCCTTCTTTCCATGGGTCTGTTCCTGTCAAGATTGCAGGGAAGAAAAGCCTTGAGCCAGGGCAAACTTACCCAGAATGCGGCCGAAGGAATGCTGCTTTCGCTTGTTGGTTTCATCATCTTTGTTGCCGTCAAGCACCCGGTAGCCTATTATCTTTCGGCTTGTCTCATCGGCCTGGGCAACGGTCATCTTTACCCAGCCTTCCTCAACATGTTTATTAATGTGGCTCGTCACAACCAGCGTGGAACGGCAAACAGCAGCATTCTTACAGGTTGGGATTTGGGCTTCGGAATCGGCTGTCTGCTAGGCGGAGTTGTGGCAGAACATTTCGGTTACAACGGAACATTCTGGATGGTTGCTATAGAAAATGCAGCTTCCGTTCTCCTCTTCTTCGCCGCTTCAAAACAATTCTTTGAGAAGAGACGTAGAGAATAGAAAACAGTTAATAAAGAGAAATATAAGATTATGAATAAAAAAAGAGCACTTCATCCGAGACAGAAGAAAATCTCAGGCGAAGTGCTCTTATTTTTATCTTACTTTTCTGTTTTTAGAAAGGAAGATCATCTGCGCTACCACCCTCTGCTGCAGGAGCTGCAGGCTGAACTGGAGGGAATGCTGCAGTTGCGCCATTAGCAGGAGCTGCTGGCTGAGCAGGAGCTACAGGAGCACCTACTGGAGGAAACGCACCTGGCTGCATTCCGCCCATAGCACCAGCTACGGCGTTAGGGTCAACACGCTGGATGTTCCAGGCACGGATGCTGTTGAACCAACGGCCCTGATACTCGTGAGCATCAATATCGAAAGAAACCAGGAGTTCCTCACCACTCTGAATGTTGAACTGAGCCAGACGGTCTGCTCCGAAAACATCAAAGCACAATTTCTTTGGATACTGCTCGTGGGTTTCAATTACGAACGACTGAGCTTTCCACTCTCCTCTTGCAGAGACGCCGCTTCTTTCAGGCAAAACGGCAATAACCTTT
>ULKK01015863.1_pt1 | contig 9879 bp, 9 predicted proteins | sample 1951131 | NCBI WGS metagenome assembly ULKK01 (sample SAMEA4835498, study PRJEB28245) | human gut metagenome | biome: gut microbiome; material: fecal sample | place: Denmark | collected 2008 | reverse complement strand
AGTTCCCACTTGTCGCCGACAACCATCTGCTGCAGTGCCACAATCCAACCGTCTATCAGGTCGCAGAGCCTGATGGCCAGTGGCGTGCCGCCATAACTTGAGTCGAAGGAATGACCGTCGATGGTGGAGCCGCGGTAGTGGGCTGTGATGATACTTCTGGGTGAAGGGTGGGTAGTGCCTTCTCCGCTGTGGATGATGCGATAGTACACACCGCGCGGCAACTGGAGTACGCCTTCTTCGCGGGCTTTGTCTTCCAGCCATGCCTTGTTTTTCTCTATGTATGCTCTCTTTGCCATAATGAATGTTTTTTCGACTGCAAAGGTATACATAATAACAATCATATTGGCATAAAAGTCAAGAATAATAGTGGCTAAGGTGCTGAAGATGGCGGCTTTGCGATAGAGAATGAGCGTCACTGGTAGTTGTAGCTGCGCTGAAGGTGTGGGGGGCGGCAGAGTGAAACGCCCGTCATATAAAATAAGGTGGAAATGAAGAACCAAGTAGCAGGATAAGTGGTTTTTATGAATATTCTTGGTTATTCTTTTGCCTGTTTTGGCGTTTCTTATTATTTTTGCATCATCATTAAGCAGATGTATAATCCTAATTTATAGTGAATTAATGAATATTTTAACCAAAGCCCTTGGATTTGATAGTGCCAAGGCAAGTGTGCGCACGGAGGTTGTGGCCGGCGCTACCACTTTTCTGACAATGAGCTACATCCTTGCTGTCAATCCCGCAATTCTGGCCACTACGGGTATGGACAAGGGCGCTCTCTTCACAGCCACAGCCCTCGCGGCGGCCATTTCCACCCTGTTGCTTGCGTTCATGGCCAAGTTGCCGTTTGCCCAAGCTCCAAGTATGGGTCTCAATGCCTTCTTTGCCTTTACCATGTGTCAGGCTATGCACCTGTCGTGGCAACAGTCGTTGGCGGCATTGGTTGTAGAGGGCGTAGTCTTCATCCTCATTACGTTTATGAACGTGCGTGAGAAGATTCTGGACAGCATCCCTCGCAACTTGCGCTACTCCATTTCGGCGGGAATAGGTATGTTTATAGCCTTTATCGGACTGAAGAACGCCGGCATCGTGGTGGCCAATCCCGACACCTTTGTGGCTTTGGGCAATTTCACCCCCGAAGCTATCCTGGGTATCGTGGCCATAGTGCTGAGCGGAGTGCTCACAGCCCGTAGAGTGAAGGGCGCTCTCTTCATCGCCATCATCATCGCTACTCTGGTAGGTTTGCCGATGGGCGTGACGGTGATGCCTGATGGGTGGCTGCCTGTGTCGGAGCCCCACTCGGTAGCGCCGATTTTCTGCCAGTTTGATTTTGATGGTTTCTTCAATATCAATATGCTGGTGGTCATCTTCTCGCTGCTTATCATCAATATCTTTGATACCGTGGGTACGCTTGTGGGCTTGGCGGAGAAGACTGGTGTGGTGCGCCCCGACGGCTCTATTCCTCGTGTGAAGGAAGCCATGCTCAGCGACGCCATCGGTACTACCTGTGGAGCCATGTTGGGTAGCAGTACCGTCACTACATATATCGAGAGTGCTTCGGGTATAGCCGAGGGCGGTCGCACGGGGCTCACCTCACTGGTTACCGGATTCCTGTTCATCGCAGCCCTCTTGCTGTCTCCGCTTTTCCTGCTCATTCCTTCGGCTGCCACAAGTGGTGCCCTGGTTATGGTGGGCGTGCTGATGATTGACTCGGTGAAGAAGATAGAACTCAATGATGTCACCGAGGCTTTCCCCTCGTTTATCACTATGATTACGATGGTGTTGTGTTATTCCATAGCCGATGGCATCTGCTTGGGAATCTTGAGCTATGTAGTGATGAAGGTATGTACTGGTAAGTTTAAGAATATAAGCGTCACGCTGGTGATACTCTCGCTCCTGTTTATCCTGAAGTTTGTAGTGGGATAGACAGAGGACGATATAAAAAAAGAAACATTGGTGGTTAGAATTGCCACCAATGTTTCTTTTTTTGTGTTTCGTTTTCTCCTCTCAGGCTTCTGCGCTCTTCGCGCATGATGTCGTGCCATGTTTTGTTGTAGTGTATCATCTGGTAAATCTGTCCCCAATCGGGCAGACCGCCGATGTTACGGTCATCAATCCACATGTCTACTTTCAGCTTGCGGGAGAAGTGATTGTTCCATTCTTGTTTTTCTTCGGGATAGTCTTTGTTGATGGCGTAAAACTCAACGCCACGCTCGCGGCACCAGTTGACGGCTTCGTCGAGAAGCGCACCTTCGCGGACAGTCCACAGTATCAGTTTGTGATGCTCCTTGATAAGCATCTTCAGCGTCTCTGTGGCAAACGGAAGTTCTTCGCCAATCTTCGGATACTCGTGGGTGACTATCGTTCCATCAAAATCTACGGCTATTGTCATAGTCTCTTATACCTATTATATATATACGCGCGTGAGGAGGCCGGCGGCGGACCCGCCAAGCACCTTAGTGCTTGACGGAGTCGTCGTTGGCGTCACCATAGTGACTCTTGCTGTAATTGCCATAAGAACCGTATGAACCATATGAGCCCTTGCCATATCGGCCGTATCTGCCATAGTGTCCGTATTTGCCATACTTGCCATAGCCATAGTAGTAGCCATACTTCTTCTTGGTCATGTCTACGCCGTTGAGGACAATGGACATGTTAGGCAGCTTCTTGGTTTCCGAAAGTTCGTTGATGAGGTTGAAGCTCTCCTTGGCGGTATAGTCGGCGCGGCACATGTACACCGTGGCGTCGGCTACGCGGCCAATCTGAAGAGTATCGGTAACCAGACCCACAGGGGCAGTGTCGATAAGGATGTAATCATAGTGATCCTTCAGTTCGTTGATAATGTCGTCGAGGCTCTTGCGGGCTACCAATTCTGCGGGGTTGGGAGGTATGGGGCCAGCCATGAGCAACTCCAGATTGCCGTTTACCTCTGAAGGCAGTATCTGCTTGCTGATGTCGGCCCAAGTGGGATGCTCCTTGACCAGAAGGTTGGTAATACCGTGTATCTTGTCATTAATCTCAAACAACTCGGCCAGTCGGGGCTTGCGGATATCGAGTCCCACGAGCAGTACCTTCTTGCCCAGCAGCGCGAAACTGATGGCGAGGTTGGCGCAGTTGAATGTCTTGCCTTCGCCCGAAGTGGTGGAGGTGAAGAGGATGACCTTCTCGTCTTCCTTCATCATAAACTGCAGGTTGGTACGCATCGAACGGAAGATTTCTTCCATCATATTGTTCTTGTTCTCGTGTACCACGATGTCGGCCTTGGTCTTGGCGCTATCACTGGCCACAGCCACGTCGGCGATGATAGGCAGCTTGGTGAGCTTCTCCACGTCGTCGTGTCCCTCAATCTTGTAGCGCAACAGCTGGATAAGGAAGAGTAGACCGGCGGGAATACCAATACCCAATACAAAAGAGATGAGCAATATGATGCTACCCTTAGGACTGATTTTGCCCAATACCTCGGGGGTGTCGATGAGCTTGCCTTTGTCCACGGTTGATGCCAGAGAGATGGAGTTCTCTTCGCGCTTCTGCAGCAGCATCACATACAGGGCAGACTTCACTTCCTGCTGGCGGCCAATCTGTGTAAGGATGCGCTCCTGCTCTGGAGTCTCAGTCATCTTGCCAGAGTTGCGGTTCAACTCGCTCTCAATCTTGTTGAGCTGCATCTCTGCATTGAACTTGGCCTGGTTCATGGCCACGCTGATGCTGTGGCGGAGCTCGTCAAGCTGGTTGGTAAGAGGGATGACGGTGGGCGAAGACTCAGAGGCGCCATTGAGCAGACGGCTGCGATTGAGAGAAATCTCGTTGTATTTTGTGATGAGCGAGGTTACGGCTACATCGGCGATACCCACATTGGCAGGCAGCACGGCGTAGTCCTTGCTCGAATTCATAGTTTCGCGCAGGCTGTTGATAAGTTCAACCTGCATCTGGGCCTCAGACAACTTCTGTTGGTATTGGCTTGCGTTGAGTACGTTCTGGCTTGCATTGAGCTTGATGTCAACCAGCTGGTTGCGCTTCTTGTAGCTCTCCAGAGACCCTTCGGTGCTGCCCAGTTCGGCGTTGAGCTTTTCGATACGGTTGTTGATAAACTCCTCGGTACGGCGAGCCACCTCATTCTTGTCCTCATTGGCCTGGCGGTTGTAGACTACGGCCAGCTGGCGCAGATAGTCGGTAGCGCGCATAGGCACTTCGTCGTTGAGTGTGAGCTTGGCGATGGTGGTCGTCTTGGATGTAGGAGATACATTGAGCGACTTCTGATACTTGTATGACATCATGTGGGGAGACACGATAACGGCCTTCATGATGTCGCCTTCGCGCATCTGGGGACAGGCATTGCGTGAGAGGGTAATCACACCTACTTTGGTACCGAAGGTGGCTGGCAGGTTCTTGAATTTCTTGTCTATCTTGTATTCCACGCCCTTGGTTCCCTCTACGAGAGGCTTGGTGTAGGTGCCTGTCACGTTGTACTGGCCATTCTCATACTTGATGGTCAGCTTCACGGGAGCCTTCAGCATCTCCAGGTGAGTGGGGTCTACATCCACATTGACGGGATTGTTGTGGTAGGCTATCTGTGCCTTAATCTTACCTTTTATATAATAGGTAGTGTAGAGTTTCAGGTCTCTTGCTGCCTGTTCGGCCAGCAGACGCGAGGTGAGGATTTCCATCTCGTTGTCAAACCCGTCACTTGCCTCCATGAATCCCAGGTTGGCTGCCTGAGCAATGCGGCTGCCGGTGCGGCTGCGTGCATTGTTGTCATCATTCTTGATGAGCATCTTTGTGGTGGCTTGATAGACAGGTGTGGTGTAGCGCAGATATACGGCTGCGATACCTACACAGATAATCACAGAAAGTAAGAACCATTTCCAATAGAGTACGGCTATCCGGATAACATCTTGATAGTTCAGCGAACTCTTTTCCTGGTCTCGAATTTCTTCGGGCATTCCATTTTTTACGTATTCCATTTTATTTAAGTTTTTATTTTGTCAATGATAAGAGGTATTGTCCGTATTGGTTTTTGAGCATGGGCTTGGCCAGTTCTCTGAGCTGGTCAGCGTCTATCCATCCCTGCTTGTAGGCGATCTCTTCGAGACAAGCCACTTTGAGGCCTTGGCGCTTCTCTATTACCTCGATGAAGGTACTGGCCTCGCTCAGACTGTCGTGGGTACCGGTGTCGAGCCATGCAAATCCGCGCTGAAGGGTAAGCACTTTCAGCTGATGGCGGTTGAGATATTCCTGGTTGACGGTGGTAATCTCGAGCTCGCCGCGAGCACTGGGCTTGATGTTTTTGGCTATCTCTACCACGCTGTTGGGATAGAAGTATAGTCCCACAACGGCGTAGTTGCTCTTGGGATGCTGTGGCTTTTCCTCGATGGAGAGGCAGTTGCCATCGGCGTCAAACTCAGCCACGCCATAGCGCTCTGGGTCGTTGACGTAATAACCGAAGACGGTAGCCATGCCGTCTTGCTCTACATTGGTGACACTCTGGTGGAGCAGGCCACTGAAGCCGGCTCCATAGAAGATGTTGTCGCCAAGGACGAGGCAGACGGAGTCATTGCCGATAAACTTCTCGCCGATGATGAAAGCCTGGGCCAATCCGTCGGGGCTGGGTTGCTCGGCGTATTCAAACTTGACGCCCAGTTCGTTGCCGTCACCGAGCAGTCGGCGGAAGCCTGGGAGGTCGTAAGGGGTGGAGATGATGAGAATCTCGCGTATGCCAGCGAGCATCAGAGCCGAGATGGGGTAATATATCATCGGCTTGTCAAAGATAGGTATCAGCTGTTTGCTAATGCCTTTGGTTATGGGGTAGAGGCGAGTGCCTGAACCGCCAGCAAGTACTATACCTTTCACCTTGTTATTTCGTTTTAGATATTATTCTGTCTTCTCTTGCAGAAAGTGACTACCACTGTGCGATAGAGTATCCATAGGTCTAATCCTATTGACCAATGCTTGATATACCATATGTCGTGTTTCACTCTCTCTGTCATTTGCCACACCTCGGGAGTTTCTCCGCTCAGTCCCAGCACCTGTGAATATCCCGTAATGCCGGGCTTGCAGCGATGACGGTCCATGTAGTTGTCTATCAACTGGGTGTATTTTCTGGTGTGGTAGAGCATGTGGGGGCGTGGGCCGATAATGCTCATGTCGCCCTTGATTACATTGATGAAATTGGGGATTTCGTCGATATGTGTGCGACGCATGAAACTGCCAAAGGGGAATATGCGTGGATCATTGGCTGTGGCCTGAAGTGTGTCGCACTCGTCGTTCAGACGCATGGTGCGAAACTTGTAGCATACAAATGTCTTGCCGTCAAGACCGGTGCGCTCCTGCTTGAACACTATGGGACCGCGGCTCTGCATCTTGATGATTAGCGCGATGATGGGCAGGAAGGGTAGGGAGATGATACATACCAATAGACCAGCAAACAAGTCGAATGTACGCTTTATGGTTCTGTTGGACAGCATTAACAAGGGATTTTTCAGGTCCTCTGCTATTGCTTCAGTTTTAAGGGTGTTTTCGACTGTGCTTATATGTTGTGGCATGTTGTATGGTTTTTGTTTCTGCGGCATCGATTATGACCATTGTGCAGCTATGGCAATAGCTTGGGCTTATATCGTGCGTAATCTATGCAAAGGTAATATAATAATTCGGATTTCTCCTTATTATAATTAAAAAAATATTCATCGTCGGCCATTTTTTTTGATGGCAGGAAAAACCCATGGTGCGATTGCTTTTCTATCAGGTTGGTCTCATGCAACTTTAAGTTGTGCTTCCGGTTCCCCTTATGAGTTTCACGGAGAGGCCATGGGAAGGCCAGCTCAGTGCTTGCCACTGCGATACATTGGTATTATGTCCGAAGAAATACGTTAAATAATTTTGACAATTGGCGAGTTTGTTGTAATTTTGTGGCTGTTAATGGCAATTAGGCCATTATTTAATTAAAAACTTAAGTAATTATAATGGGAATATTTTCAAAATTATTCGGAAATAAGTCAACGGAAAAGAAAACGGGCGGAATGGAAGACTACATGACGCTCATCAGGGTGTACTTTCAGGCATCGATAGCCAGCCAGCTGGGTATCAACAATCTTGCCATGCTGCCCGACTTGCGTATGTTCAAGACGACGCTGCACGTGCCAACCCAGAACAATAAGTTGGGTATTGGTGAGAAGAGCCACTGCAAGAAGATGCTCAAAGAGCTCTACAAGGTTGACGACCTCTTCTTCAAGGAGATTGACGCCAGTATTCGTAAGAACTGCCGTAAGATACAGGACGTACAGGTGTACCTCGTACAGTTCCAGGGCTTTACCCAAGACCTGATGATGCTGATGGGTAATCTCATGAAGTTCAAGTTGCGTATGCCTTCTTTCTTCAAGGGCGCCATCTACTCGATGACCGAGAAGACCGTGAAGGAAATCTTTACCAAGAACGACTACAAGGATGCAGGAGTTGTCAAGGTGGTGCTCAATATCCGCCAGTACAACAAGCGTCTCTCGTTCTCTGAAAAGTGGATTACCGGATTTGTCTATCAGGTGGTGATGTTGGCCAAGAAAGAGCCAAAAGCCAAAGAAGAGGCAGCTAAATAACAAAAAACGAGACATTTCTTTGGATTTTACAGATTATTCATATAAATTTGTAAGCTAAACATAGGTTATGGATGCTACTGAGAAAACATTGACGCTGTTTACGACACGTATGCGACAGATGATTCTCCGTTTTGATGAACTCAAAAAGGAGAAGACCCGTCTTGAGGATATGCTGTCCGAACGCGACGCCAAGATAGCCGAAATTGAGGCTCGGCTGGCTCAGGCTTCCATGGACTATGAGAGTTTGAAGATGGCGAGGATGATTGAGGTCACCGACGGTGATGTCGAAGGAGCGCAGAAGCGCATATCCAAGCTCATCAGAGACGTTAACAAGTGTATCACGCTACTGAGCGAAAAATAACGCGAGGCGATGGGTGAGTCAGACAAGGAAAAATTGCGTATTAGGTTACATGTCTACGATACGGATATGACAGTGACTATTCCTCGGGCAGAGGAAGAGTGCTATCGTGCCGCAGCCAAGCTGATAACCGATGTTGTAAACAATTACTCTGCAGTCTATAAAGACCGCAAGGGTGAGAAGGAAATATTATATATGGCTCTGATTGATATATCTCTCAGATATCAGAAGGAAACCAGAAAACACGATATATTGCCTGTTACCGACATCCTTACCAAGTTGACTTCCGAAATCGAAGAAGCGTTGGATAGCGAGTAAGGAATTAAATTTTATATACATAATACTAAAAATGGTAATTACATTGATTATAGTGGCCGTAGCTCTCGTCGTGGGAGTATTGGCTGGTTATATGATTTTCCGTTATGTCATTAAGGGAAAATACAATGAAATGGTAGCGGCAGCCTCTAAGGAAGCCGAAGTGGTAAAGGAGAAGAAACTGCTTGAAGTCAAGGAGAAATTCCTCAACAAGAAGAGTGAGCTGGAGAAGGAGGTGCAGCAGCGCAACCAGAAGATTCAGCAAAACGAGAACAGGCTCAAGCAGCGCGAGATATCTCTCAACCAGCGTCAGGACGAGATAGGCCGAAAGAAGCAGGAACTCACCCAGCTTCAGCAGCGTATAGACAACGAGAAGAAGCTGATGCTCGTAAAGCAGCAGGAACTTGAGAAGATGCAGGAGCAGGAGCGTGCCAAGCTCGAAGAGCTCTCTGGTCTGAGCGCCGAGGAAGCCAAGGAACGACTGATAGACAGCCTGAAGGACCAGGCCAAACTTGATGCCGCCAGCTATATCAACGAGATTGTAGACGAGGCCAAGCTCAATGCTAACCAGCAGGCCAAGAAGATTGTCATCCAAACCATCCAGCGTGTGGCTACAGAGACTGCTATCGAGAATTCGGTGAGCGTGTTCCACATTGATAACGACGAGGTTAAGGGTCGTATCATCGGTCGCGAGGGTCGTAATATCCGAGCCCTTGAGGCTGCTACAGGTGTCGAGATTGTCGTCGACGATACCCCCGAGGCTATTGTCATCTCTGCCTTTGACCCCATCCGTCGCGAGGTTTGCCGTTTGGCTCTCCATCAGCTGGTTACCGATGGCCGTATCCACCCCGCTCGTATCGAGGAGGTTGTGGCCAAGGTCAAGAAGCAGTTGGACAATGAGATTATTGAGACTGGTAAGCGTACGGTTATCGACTTGGGTATCCACGGTCTGCATCCCGAGCTGGTGCGTATCGTCGGCAAGATGAAGTATCGCTCTTCTTACGGACAGAACTTGTTGCAGCACGCTCGCGAGACAGCTAACCTCTGTGCGGTTATGGCTTCAGAGCTGGGACTTAATCCTAAGAAGGCCAAGCGTGCCGGTCTCTTGCACGATATCGGTAAGGTGCCTGACGAGGAGAGCGAGCTGCCCCACGCACTCTATGGTGCTAAGATAGCAGAGAAATATAAGGAGAAGGCAGATATCTGCAATGCCATCGCCGCTCACCATGATGAGACAGAGATGGAGAGCCTGCTTGCTCCTATCGTTCAGGTTTGCGATGCCATCTCTGGTGCCCGTCCCGGTGCCCGTCGCGAGATAGTTGAGGCTTATATCAAGCGTCTTAACGACCTTGAGGCTATAGCCATGAGCTATCCTGGCGTAGTTAAGACTTACGCCATTCAGGCAGGTCGCGAGTTGCGCGTGATTGTCGGTGCCGACAAGATGAGCGACGAGGAAAGCATCAAGCTCTCTGACGAGATTGCAACAAAGGTTCAGAACGAGATGACCTATCCTGGTCAGGTTAAGATTACGGTTATCCGTGAGACCCGAAGTGTGGCTTATGCCAAGTAATAGCAAGCAAATTATAGCATAATTAATAATGAACCTTAATTCCGCAACACTATAGTTTA
>ULKK01004086.1_pt1 | contig 10046 bp, 5 predicted proteins | sample 1951131 | NCBI WGS metagenome assembly ULKK01 (sample SAMEA4835498, study PRJEB28245) | human gut metagenome | biome: gut microbiome; material: fecal sample | place: Denmark | collected 2008 | reverse complement strand
TGGGCGATGAGGAGAAGACCCAGGACGGCGGCAAGCAGCAGGAAGGAAAGCCGCCGTAAAGCGGATTGGTGACGGTGGAAAAAATCGATCATGAAGACCTCACCCAAAGTTACAATTCTTTGAAATGGAAATCTTTTTTATGGCAGGCATAGTCTTCAACGATATGGCCTTTGCCGAAAAGCTTGTACTTGTATGACAGGAGCCCTTCCAATCCGACGGGACCCCTGGCATGGAGCTTGCCTGTGGAAATGCCCACTTCCGCGCCGAAGCCGTACCGGAACCCGTCGGCAAAGCGGGTGGACGCGTTCTGGTAAACACCAGCCGAGTCGACAAGCTGCATGAACCGTGCGGCGGTATTGATATTTTCCGTGATGATGGCATCGGTGTGATGGGAGCCGTACCTGTTGATGTGATTGACGGCTTCCTCCACGCCGGAGACGATTTTCACAGCAAGGACGAGATCGAGGTATTCATGGCGGAAGTCATCGTCTTCGATGATATCTAAAGGGATAATTTCCCCTGCTTCTTTTGTGCCGCGGAGACGGATATTTTTTTCTCCGGCGGCCTTTTCCAGTACGGGCAGGAAGTCTTTGGCGATATCCCGGTGGACAAGGAGCGTTTCTGCGGCATTGCACGCGGCGGTGTACTGGGTCTTCGCGTCAATGATGATGGGGATGGCTTTTGCCATGTCATAATCTTTGTCCACATAGATGTGGCAGATACCGTCGGCATGCCCCATGACGGGGATGCTTGTACGGCTCATGATGTGCTGGACAAAAGCGTTCGAGCCCCGCGGAATGATGAGGTCTACCGATTCGCGGCAGGTGAGGAGCTCATCTATTTCGCTGTGCTGTTCTGCTTGGAACAAGGCTTCAGATGGAAGATCCGCGTCGGTGGCGGCTTCATGGAGGAGGGAAAAAAGGACGCGGTTCGTTTCTTTCGTCTCTTTTCCACCCTTCAGGATGGCGCAGTTTCCGCTTTTCACCGCGAGGGAGGAAATCTGGATCATGGCGTCGGGGCGCGCTTCAAAGATCATGGCGATGACGCCGATGGGACAGGTGACGCGGTAAAGGCGGAGCCCTTCATCAAGCTGGCGGGCAAGAGTGACTTTTCCTACGGGATCGGGAAGGGAAATGAGCTGCCGGATGCCGCTGCTGCTGTCCGCCAGTTTCCCTTCATCGAATGCCAGCCGTTTCATGACGGCAGGAGCGAGTCCGGATGCTTTTGCCGCGGCAAGATCGATCCTGTTGGCGGCAAATATCTTTTCTTTTCCTGCTTCCAGATTTTCAATCATGTGAAGGAGCGCGGAATTTCTTTTTTCCGCGGATGCGGAGGCCATCAGGGGCGACGCCAGTTTCATTTTCGCCGCTTCTTCTTTTATGCTCATGGGGATTCTCCTTTATTATTCCTTATATATTATATGTTTATCATAATCTTGAAAAACAGGACGGTCAAGGAAAAGCATGTCTCTTACGGAAGAGCGGCCGCCGTAAAGCAAGTGGGGAAATATTGAAAAAGTGGTTAATAATTAGCGGAAAGTGTGATATAATGTTGCGTACATAGCACACAAAGTGCGTATCTACTTGAGGGAGCGGTTGCAATTCCCGGGTGTTTTGGAGTATAGCAGAAAGGAAGATTTTTATGGGGGAAAAGACGAACAACGCATTTATCGCGATCGGGCTCATGCTGTTCGCATTATTTTTCGGGGCGGGAAATTTGATATTTCCGGTCTTCATGGGGCAGAATGCGGGGGTAAATACGATTCCCGCGACAATCGGCTTTTTGATCACAGGCGTAGGTCTTCCGCTTTTGGGTGTTCTTGCCATTTGCTACTCCGGTGTGAATCTCCGTGAACTGGCGGGGCGTATTCATCCGGCGTACAGCATTTTCTTCTGCACGGCGCTGTATCTGACCATCGGGCCGTTTTTTGCGGCTCCCCGTACGGCGACGGTGGCATATGAGATCGCCGTGGCGCAGTACCTGCCTCCTGAAATGCGGAGCATGGGGCTTTATGTTTTTGCCGCGGTGTTTTTTATCATTACCTGGTGGCTTGCGATTTCACCGTCCAAGCTGGTGGCCCGGGTCGGCAAGTTCATGACCCCTGTCCTTCTGGTATTCCTTTTCCTTTTGATTATCAGTGCCGTTGCCTCGCCCATGGGAAGCTGGCAGGCACCGGCAGCCGCTTATGACACCGGTGTGAAAGCTTTCGGGCAGGGGATCGTTGACGGGTATAATACAATGGACGGCCTTGCTGCTCTCGTCTTCGGCATTATCGTGGTGGAATCGGTCAAGATGTACGGCGCAGTTTCCGAAGCGCAGATTACGAAAGACACGCTCCGGTCCGGTCTGATTTCCACATTCTTCATGGCGATTATTTATGCGGCGCTCTGCTACATCGGCGCCAGTTCCGTATCCCTCATCGGTGTGCAGGAAAACGGCGCTCCTGTTCTCGTAAAAACGGCGCTCCACTACTTTGGGGCCGCCGGCGGAGGCATTCTGGGAGTGATCGTTATCTTTGCCTGCCTGACCACCAGTGTCGGTCTGGCGGCTTCCTGCGCGGCCTATTTTAACCTGCTCCTGCCGAAAATCTCTTCAAAAACCTTTGTTACCGTCATGGTCGTTGTCTGCTTCTTCGTGGCGCTCTTCGGCCTGACGACGATCATCAAGAATGCTGTTCCCGTACTGCTTTTCCTGTATCCCATGTCCATTTCCCTCATTGCGCTGGCGTTCCTGCATAATTTCTTTAACGGCCGCCGCTGCGTATATGTATGGGCGACGCTTTTTACCGCTGTGCCCGCTCTTTGTGACGGGCTTCACGGGTTCGGTCTGAAGCTGGGGGCCATGGAACCGATGCTCGCGGCTCTTCCGCTGGCGGAATACAGCATGGGCTGGATCTGTTTCTTTGCGGTGGGATTTGCTGTTGGTATCGTCCAGATGCTGGTGACCGGAAAGAAAGAACAGGCCTAAAAGAAATTTGAAAGAAAAGGTAAAAGCGTGCGGGCGGGACCTGTGCGCTTTTATGATGGATGAAAAGAGTTCCTTACTTTCTGATTGACATATTTCCCCTTTGTCACTATATTAGAGGGTAGGATTATTATGGAAATACAGGGGAAGACGGTATTTCCTTTTATATGGAAAGGAGGGAGTCCGATGCTTACCGCTTATAAACATGATGAAAACCACAGACTTTGTCCCGTCGCTTTTGAGGAAATGGAAAAAGGGTCGTGGATCAATTGCGCGGCTCCCGATGCGGCGGAGCTGGAAAAGCTGAATGCCCTTACCGGCATCCCCGTCGATTCCCTCCAAACCGCTCTTGACCGTGAAGAACGTTCCCACGTGGAACTGGAAGACGATTTTATTTTCGTTGTCGTAAATACGCCTGTCGTCCTGGAGACAGATGCTTACGATGCGCTGCCGCTGGGGATTTTTATTACAGACAAGGTATTTGTCACCGTGTGTCTTGAGAATAATACAGTGATCCAGAAGTTTATAAATAATAATTATCCCTCTTTCCAAACCTATAAAAAGACAAGATTCCTTTTCCAGATACTGTCTACCGCATCGTCGTCCTTCCTGTACTTCCTGCAGCAGATTTATAAAAAGACGGACGGCATCGAAACGCAGGTGCGGAAATCTTTGCAGAACAAAGAACTCTTCCGCATGCTGGAACTGCAGAAATCTCTGACCTACTTCAACTTCGCCCTTCATGCGAATGAAAACGTCATGGAGCGCCTCATGCGTCTCCGGAACAGCCCCATCCATACACTCCTGAAAATGTACGAAGAAGATGAGGACCTTCTGGAAGACGTCATCATCGAAAATAAGCAGGCTTTGGAAATGGTGGAAATCTACACGAACATCCTGATGTCCATGATGGACTCCTTCTCCTCGATTATTTCCAACCGTCTGTCGCAGATTATGAAATTCCTCACCTCGGTGACGATCCTTCTTGCCGTGCCCACTTTGATATTCAGCCTTTGGGGTATTAATGTGCCCGTGCCGTGGGAATCAAGCGAGATCGGATTTGCCGCGGTCACCCTTCTCGGTCTCGTGCTGACCCTCGTATCGGCACTGGTGCTGTGGAAGAAAGATATGCTTTGAAATAAAGAAACAAAGGGACCGCTGCGGTCCTTTTTATTTTGCCGCTTTTGGGGAAATAACTGGTATAATAGAAAAGTATTTGAAGAAAGGAGGAAACGATGGAACCGGCGGAACTTTTAAAAAAATATTTCGGTTATGATACATTCCGGCCTATGCAGGAAGATGTCATCAAAACCATTCTGTCGGGCAGGGATGTGCTGGCTGTCATGCCCACCGGCGCGGGAAAGTCGGTCTGCTTCCAGATTCCCGCCCTCCTCTTTCCCCACGGTACGATCATTATTTCTCCTTTGATTTCTCTCATGAAAGACCAGGTGGAAGCGCTTGCAGAGCAGGGGATTTCCGCGTCCTATGTAAACTCCACCGTGCCTTTTGACGAATCTATCGAGCGGCTCCGCGATTTGTTCCGGGGGCGTCTGAAGCTGCTTTACATGGCGCCGGAAAAACTGGAACCCACCTATTTCACCGACTGCCTGTCCAAAGTACCCTTGTCCATGGTCGTCATTGACGAAGCACACTGCGTTTCCCAGTGGGGTCATGATTTCCGTCCGAGTTACCGGAAAATAAAAACCTTTATCGATACGCTTCCCGCAAAGCCTGTAGTCACCGCTTTCACCGCTACGGCGACCTCTTTGGTGGAAGAAGATATGAAACGGAGCCTCGGCCTGGGGAAAGCAGCCGTTTTCCGTATGGGACTGGATCGGCCGAACCTGTCTTTCCGTGTTATCCACGGCGCGGACCGCAGGGATTTCATTCTCCGCTATGTGCAGAACCATGGAAAAGAAAGCGGCATTATTTACTGCGCCACCAGAAAAGCAGTGGACGAAATTTATGAAATGCTCGCAAGCCGGAAAATAAAAGCGGGGCGGTACCATGCAGGCATGGAAGATGGCGCGCGGAAGAAAGGGCAGGAAGATTTTTCCTTCGACCGCATCCATGTCATGGTGGCGACAAACGCTTTCGGCATGGGTATCGATAAGAGCAACGTGCGCTACGTCCTCCACTACCAGATGCCCAAAAGCATGGAAACCTACTATCAGGAAGCGGGGCGGGCAGGACGTGACGGCGCGAAAGCGGAATGCATACTCCTTTACAGCGGGCAGGACGTAGGCATACAGCGGTACCTCATCGAATCGGGAAACCAGACGGACGGCCAGAAACAGATGGACTACGACCGCCTTTATGCCATGGACGGCTATTGCAGCACCACAGGCTGCCTGCGGAATTACATCTTAAATTACTTCGGCGAGACTGCTGATGAGACCTGCGGCCGCTGCGGGAACTGCGAAAGCGGAAGAGGAAAGGTGGATATCCCCGACGAGGCGGTTCTCATTTTCCGAACCGTCAGATCTCTCAAGGAACGGTATGGCGCCGGCGTGGTGGCGGATATCCTTAAAGGAAGCCGCACAAAAATGATCAGGGAACGGAACCTGGACAGCCTTCCCACCTACGGCAGACTGTCCTTTGCGAAAATCAAACATTTGAGAACCGCCATCCATTTCCTCATCGCTGACGGTTACCTCAAACGTGACGGCGGCGAATCTCCCCTGGTGCATCTTACGGAAAAAGCGGAAATTGTTCTCGAAAGAAAAGCGCCGGTACTGGGTTTTGCTTTCGGTGCGGAAGACGTCATGGCGTCTGTGGCGGTGGAAAAGAAAGCCATCCTTTCAGAAACAGAAAGCGGTATCTTTGAAAAACTCCGCGGACTCCGCCTTGCCATTGCCCGGGAAGAACACGTCCCGCCCTTCGTCGTATTCTCCGATGCCACCCTGGAAGATATGGTGTCCCGCTTCCCGCGGACAGAAGAAGAAATGGCGGAAGTCCACGGCATCGGCGCTTTCAAATTAAAGAAGTATGGAGAACGTTTCCTTGCGGCGCTTGGAGAATTCAGCGGAGCGGAAGAAATAAGGGGAAAAAACGAGAGAGAAGAAAAAAACATATATGAGAAACTCGAACGGCTCCGCCGCTCTTTGGCAAAAAAAGAAAATCTGTCGGCATCACAAATTCTTTCCGATACAGTCCTCCGTCGGATCGCAGAAACCCGCCCGGCAACCGAAGAGGAATTCCGCGGTGTGAAAGGCATCGGCCCGAAAAAAGCGGACAAATACACAGAGGTCTTTTTGCAGGCCCTCTATCCGGAACGGAGCCGTATTTCCCCAAAAACAGAAAGTAAAATGCCGGAAAAAAGAGAACATGTCATTCCCAAAACGGCAAAACCCGTCCGCGGACGGAAAGGGAAAATCACAGCGGTACGAAAGGAAACGATTCAGGCCGGACAGACGGTGTCCATAGACATAGAAACAAGAGCGTTTTTCCTCTATCTGAAAAAAGTAAGAGCGCGGCTTGCCAAAGAAGCGGACCTGCCGGCGGGAAGCATCTGTGCCGACAGGGATTTGGAAAAGATGGTGAAAGGCGAAACCGTGTCTGACAATTTGCCTGCCGCTGTAAAAGCGGAATTTGAAAAAGCCATCGCCACCTACAAACAAATCAGATATCAGATGACAGGAGCGGCCGGCAAAAAGGGTAATAGCTGTTAGCCGTTAGCTGCGAGCTGTGAGCTGTGAGCTGTGAGCTGTGAGCTGTCAGCTGTTAGTTGTAAGTTAAAAGCCGAAGCATATGATTTCCGTTAGGTGTCATACGAAACAACAGCAAAGGATTTGCTGTTGTAGTGAGGGAAACGTTAAACGTCATCCGAAGCGAATGTGAAGGATCTATTACCGTAATGAGGAAAAGCGGTAAGAAGATAAAAGCTATCAGTTGCGAGCTGTCAGCTATAAGCTGTTAGCTGTAAGTTAAAAGCCGAAGCATATGATTTCCATTAGGTGTCATACGAAACAACAGCAAAGGATCTGCTGCATAATGAGGGAAACGGAAAGTGTCATAATGACGAAGAACGTTAATCGTTATCCGAAGCGAATGTGAAGGACTGCTGCCGTAGTGAGGAAGACGGTAAGATGTCATCCGAGTAATAGATTCTTCACTCCGATTCATCGTTTTGTTTCCCGTTTTCCTACAAGGCATTCTTGCCACCGTTCAGAATGACGGGATACGGTAAGGCATCATAATGACGGAGGGACGCTAAGCATCATAATGACAGAGAACATTAAACGTCATTCTGAGCGCCAGCGAAGAATCTGTTACTGTGGTGAGGAAAGCGGTAAGAAGATAAAAGCTATCAGCTGTGAGCTGTAAGCCGTTAGCTGCGAGCTGTCAGCTAGAAGTGCTGAATGACAGCGGGAGACATTGAGGCCGTGGATGAGAAAGCAGTGTGAATAAAGGTATTCGTAAAACAGTATATATTATATAGAAATAAGATAAATCTTTTGTTATAATGAGAACAGAGGTTGTTTAATAAAATAAGTGTTGAAAGGAAAGCGGGGAAACCCGGCAGGAATTTTCCTGTTTACGGATTCTGTACCCGGCTTTTCAGGCAAATGAAGTGTCATGGGGAAAGGTGGTGTGAAGGCAGTATCGGCAGCATGGGGATGTTGCTTCTTTTTATTGCGTTTCTAAATTAAATTGTTTTTTTATGGGAGGAAAACATGAATCACATCTACAAAGTCATTTGGAGTCGAGTGAAGAACAGTTATGTCGTCGTTTCAGAAATTGCGGGCACAGCGAGAAAAAGCGGGAGGGTGAGAGTCTCTAAAAACACGCTGGCAGCAGTTTTGGCGGCTTTTTTATTGACAGGGATTTCTGTAAGCCCTGTATCTGCGGCGCTTGACGGGGTCAATACGTTTGTAGAACCGGGGAATCAGAATATTAAAATCGGGAATGATATTGATTTAAGAAATAACAGTACGAAAAACGGTGCCATTGCGATAGGCGATCACGCCCAGATTGATGATTATGTTATGCAGGAAGGCAGTATTGCCATCGGTAAGAATGCTTTTGTAGAAAACATGTGGGGAACGCAGGACAAAATATTCCGTTTCGGGATGCATTCGACGGATCCTTCCCGTACAGACCATTTACTGCCGGCAGGGATTGCCATTGGGCAGAATACTTATGCCCGCAGCGGCAGTCTGATGATCGGCGACCATAAGTATGTCGGCGCCTTGGGAGATACCACGGTAGATTCCAATACGGATGATGAAAAGCGCAAACTGTCCGTCTTGGTAGGCGCGACCACCGTCGGGCTGAACAGTTATTCTGCCGGTGCGTTTGCGACGACGACCGGCGCCTACTCCATCATGACGAATGAAATACGAACCAGGGATCTGCTGCCCAGAATTTCGGAGCAGTCATCAACGGATCCTTTAACAGCATTGAATCAAAAACGGCGGGCAGCAGTGTATCGGGAATCGCCAATGCGGTCGTAGGGACTGCCAATCGGACCCATAACGCAAACGGTACCTTGGTTTTCGGTGCGGGCAATGAAGTGACCAATTCAGTGGACAATATAGCGGATCCCATGTCACTTTTGACTAATAGCCCCAAAGAATTGGCGGAAAAACTCAGAGAGGGGATACGGAGAAATGATTCCGGCGGCGCTGTCCTTGCTGTCGGCGGCGGAAATAAAGCAGACTACGCATACCGCTCCCAGCTGATCGGGGTGGGAAATACTCTGGAAGGAACCGCCGCGCAGAAGGCTGCTTACAATTTACTGAACGGTTATAGAAATACTGTAACCAAGGCCGAACACGTGTCCGTGATTGGCTCCGAGAATACCATTGAAAACAGCAAGAGTCAGACCGTCATCGGGGACAGCAATAAGATTACCGATAGAAATGCCGGTACGGTTTCCGGGAAGCAGGAAGAAAGGACAAAGAATGTGTCCGACCTTGTCATCGGCAAAGGAAACAAAATTAAAGGCAACAGTACCTATATGAAAGGGTATGAGAGCCTGACCGTCATCGGGAATAATAACGAAATGGTCAATCCCGGCGCGGGTATCGTGATTGGGGATAACCAGAAAGTTGGGGCGATTAGAGAATCCGTCGTTATCGGTTCCATGACACCGGAAGAAAAGGCCGATTCCGATATCCAGCAGAAACATGCCAGTGTCGTTGTCGGGTATCATGCCCAGAGCGGGACCAGAGACGGCGGCGGAATGAATGTGGCTCTTGGCCATGGGGCAAAAGCTTATGGCTGGCAGGAGACCGTGACAGGGATCAAATCCATTGTGGAGGCAGGCTCCGGCCATGACGGCTATCTGGCTTCTGTCTATGGCGGTCTTAATACCGTAGCGTCAAATAAGGCGGACCAGAATGATGGGATGGCAAACACTGTCGTCGGTACCCTGAACAAAACAGAAGGCGCCAATGGGGCACTCGTTTTCGGCGCGGGCAATAGCGTTACACATTCTTTCGGGACGGCGCCGACCGATGAAGATGGAAACAGTATGAATGAGCATTGGAGCGATGCCATACTTGGAGGAGGACAGAAGTATGCTATAGGAGAAGGACCGCTGGGCCATGATGAGATCAGGAAAGCGATGGGACTGGCCATGTCGACCGGCGGCGGCTCTGTGGTCACCATGGGGAACGGAAATACTTCAGATTATGCTGTCCATTCTCAGATCATCGGCTCCGGGAATATCCTTACAGGTACAGCAAATACACCCAGCATCAATAATACGATCAACGGATATGGAAATACAGGCAGGAATGTGGAACGTATGTCTATGATGGGGACAGGGAATAATATATCCGATGGTACTGCTGATGTAGTGATTGGGGATTATCACCATATGGACGGCGGCAAAAATAATGTAATCCTTGGATCCATGGCGACGGAAAAGAAGACTGTGGAGAAAACGTATACGATGAAAGATGTTTCGGGCAATGTTATTCTTGAAAAGAAATATAAGGTGACGGAAAATGTACCGATTAAATCGCATACGGCGAACATAAGCAATGCGGTGATGCTCGGCTACAATACGGATGTGGAAAAAGACGGCGGCGTAGCGCTCGGTGCGGATTCGATTGCCTCTGTCGACAAGGGCG
>ULKK01001198.1_pt1 | contig 10213 bp, 10 predicted proteins | sample 1951131 | NCBI WGS metagenome assembly ULKK01 (sample SAMEA4835498, study PRJEB28245) | human gut metagenome | biome: gut microbiome; material: fecal sample | place: Denmark | collected 2008 | reverse complement strand
TCAAATTCCATTTTGCTGCAGCGCATCAGATTATAGAGCAATACGCTGTAATTGCGAATCTCTTCTAAAATACTCTCCCGGTATACCGCCATCAGTTTTTCCGGTGTATACTGGCTGGATAAATTAAATTTTTCTATGATTTTAACAGCTACCTCCTTGTGCGGAAATAGCTGTTGTCTGATTTCTTGTTCAATATGATAGATTTCCGGTTTTGGAATTAGCCTTGTACTCTCTAAATAAATCCGCAATGCATTCTGTGCGGAATTCGATGCCACTTTTGTAATCTCTGTTTCTTTCAAAAGTGCACTCATCTCTCCGGTAATCTTTAATGTTGGAAAAACTTCAAAAAACAGTTTTGCCATAATTTTTCCTACTCCTTATTCCAGTTCAAAAGTTCCTTTCTTAATTCACTTAAGAGCTGATTCTCCGGTACTTTACGGTCTATCTGACCATGCTTTATAATTAGTCCTTCTCCCACACCGCCGGCAATTCCGATATCGGCTTCCTTTGCTTCTCCCGGTCCGTTGACTACACAGCCCATAACAGCAACCTTGATGTCTAAAGGAATGTCCGCTACCATATTCTCTACCTGATTTGCCAGTTCGATTAAGTTGATTCTTGTTCTTCCACAGGTCGGACAGGATACTACCTCAATACCACCTTTACGAAGCCCTAAAGTTCTTAAAATCAGTTTTGCTGATTTGATTTCTTCTAACGGATCTCCGGTTAATGAAACACGAATGGTATCTCCAATCCCCTGATTTAAAATCAGTCCCAGTCCAATGGAGGATTTAATATTTCCACTGATAATCGTTCCTGCCTCTGTAATTCCCACATGCAGTGGATGATTGGTTTGCTCAGCAATCAGTTCATGGGCTTTTACACACATCATAACATCTGAAGATTTGATACTGATAACGAGATTGTCATATCCCATATCTTCAATAAGATGCACTTTATCCAAAGCACTTTCTACAATGCCTTCTGCGGTAACACCATGATATTTTTCTACTAAATCCTTTTCCAGTGAACCGCTGTTGACTCCCACACGGATTGGAATATTTCTTTCCTTTGCTACGTCTACCACAGCCTGCACACGCTCTTTGCTTCCGATGTTGCCCGGATTGATTCTGATTTTATCTGCACCATGCTCCATGGCAGCAATAGCCAGCCGGTAATCAAAATGAATATCTGCAACCAGTGGTATTGCTATCTGCTTCTTAATCTCAGTCAATGCTTCTGCGGCTTCCATTGTCGGCACCGCACAGCGGGTGATATCACAGCCTGCCGCTGCCAGACGGTTAATCTGCTCTACGGTTGCTTTTACATCCTCTGTCTTTGTATTGGTCATTGACTGTATCAGGATTGGATTTTTTCCACCGATGATACGGTCTCCTATTTTTACCACTTTCGTATCTTTTCGTTCCATGATTGCTTTTCCTCCTGTGCAGGATTATTTAAAATAATTTTCGAATATCATTAAACATAACAAGCACCATCAATGCCAGAAGCAGCATCAGTCCGACAAAATGAACCATGCCCTCTTTGTCCGGATCCACCCGTTTCTTTCTGACGGCTTCTATAATCAGAAATACCAGTCTTCCTCCGTCTAATGCCGGTAATGGAAGCAGGTTCATAATTCCAAGATTGGCAGTCAGCATTATGGAATAATTAATTAATGTCAATACCACCGATAGCGTTCCCGCTGACTTGCTCTCGTCATAAGTATCACCAATATTCTTTACAATACCTACCGGTCCCGAAAGTTCATTGACGCTGACTCTTCCGGTCACTAACATCTTCAAGCTGTCCATGGTAACTTCTATCCAGTATTTCACTTCATATACGCTATATTTTATGGTCTCTAAAATATTGCCCCGCTCACGCATGGTATTTCCATAGATTCCAAAGAGATTTCTTCCTGCTTCTTCATTATATTTCGGGCTGATGGTACAGGTATATTCCTCTCCATCTCTTTCATAGGTCACTTCCAGATTCTCATTGGAATGAAACAGCGTGTAAACACTTACTTCACGATAAATATGAATGTTCTTTCCATTGATTTCTTTAATGATATCTCCAGCCTGAAGTCCTGCTTCCTCTGCCGGATATCCTTCCATAACACCTTTTACCTCCGGCCGATCAAATCCGGCTGTCCCGATAACAATCAGTGCCAGAAGGAATGCCAGAATAAAGTTAAAAACCGGTCCTGCCGCTACAACTGCCATTCTCGCCCATACGGACTTGCTGTTAAAGGAGCCTTCACTTTCCGACTCTCCGTCTTCGCCTTCCATCATACATGCTCCACCAAAAGGCAGCAGTTTTATGGAATATTTTGTCTCTCCCTTTGTAATTCCAAATAGCGTTGGTCCAAGTCCCAGACAAAATTCATTTACTTTGATTTTATTTTTCTTTGCCAGCAAAAAATGTCCCAGTTCATGAAAAATAATAATAAAACTGAACATTAAGATTGCAATGATTATTTTCAATCTACCACCTGCTCTCTATATACTCATACGCAGCCTGCTCTGTTGCAAGGATTTCTTCTACGGACGGACTGGCAATATAGGTACACTGCTCCATACACGCCTGTGCGATTTCCGGAATCTCTAAGAAACGAATCTTTCCGTCTAAGAACATTGCTACCGCTCTCTCATTTGCTGCATTAAAAGCAGTCGGAATGTTACCGCCCTTTCTACAGGCTTCATAAGCCAGTTTCAATCCGTAAAAAGTCTCCATATCCGGCTCTTCCAATGTAATTGCCTTCATTTTCCAGAAATCAAGCCGGTCTCCACTTAAGTGTAACCGTTTCGGATAATACAGGGCATACTGGATTGGAAGCCGCATATCTGCCGTTCCAAGCTGTGCAATGACTGCACCGTCTTCATACTCTACCATAGAATGTATGATACTCTGTGGTTGTACTACAACCTGAATCTGGTCTGCATTTACATCAAACAGCCATTTTGCTTCAATGACTTCAAGTCCCTTATTTATCATGGTTGCGGAATCAATAGTGATTTTACGTCCCATGCTCCAGTTTGGATGCTTCAATGCATCTTCCACTTTTACCTGTTCTAATTCCGCCCGCTTCTTTCCACGGAATGGTCCACCGGAAGCTGTCAAAAGTATTTTTGCGATTTTATTGTCTCCGGCTCCCTGCAGAGACTGAAAGATTGCACTGTGTTCACTGTCCACCGGAAGGATTTTCACATTACATTCCTTTGCCAGCGGCATAATAATATGTCCTGCGGTAACTAAAGTCTCTTTATTAGCTAGTGCAATGTCCTTTCCTGCTTTCATAGCGGCTATGGTCGGACGGATACCAAGCATACCCACAATGGCAGTTACAAGAATCTCTGCTTTCTCTTCCGTTGCTACTTCTAAAAGTCCTTCCATCCCGGAAGCCACCTTTACCTTCAAATCTGCAACCCTTGTCCGAAGCTCAATCGCATCCTCTTCTGCCCATACAGCAACCAAGGCCGGATGGAACTCCCGGATCTGTTCTTCTAACTTTGCAATATTATGTCCTGCCGCAAGTGCAGTTACTTCAATATCTCCATGTTCTCTTACAACAGAAAGTGTCTGGGTTCCGATGGAACCAGTGGAACCTAAAATTGCAATCTTCTTCATGTTCCCTCCTACTTACCAATCAGATATAATGCAAGATAATAAATAATTGGTGCTGTAAATATTACACTGTCAAAACGATCTAAGATTCCACCATGGCCAGGAATCAGTCTGCCATAATCTTTAATGTCATAATTACGTTTGATTGCAGATGCAGTCAGGTCTCCAATCATAGATATGATTGCCCCAATCGCACAAATCATGCAAAGCATAATGATATCACGGTTGGTGCTTCCCATAGAGCCCTGGAAAACAAAGCAATAAATCAGGGTTAATAATGCTGCTCCCACTACTCCGCCAACAGCTCCTTCCCAGGATTTCTTTGGAGAAAGCACCGGTGCCATCTTGTGTTTTCCAATCAGCACACCCACGCAATATGCACAGGTATCGCAGCCCCAGGAGCATAAGAAAATTAACCATACAATATAAGCTCCACCCGGTAGCATTCTGGTCTGATATACATAAGAAAGCATCACCGATACATAAAATACACCAAAAAATGCTGCTAACATCTGCTCGGTATGATATTTCGGATAAGAAAATACATATACAAACATCAGCACTACCAAAAGTGCGATGACAAATAACATCATATCCGGAATAAACTGAAATTTCAGATTGCAATAATATACAATCGTTGCCAGTCCGCCGACGACACCGGCACAGCTTTTTTCAATTTTAAACACACGATACAGTTCATACAATCCAATCAAAGAAATAATTCCGGTTACTGCCAGCAGCAAATCATTTCCGGTAATAATGAATACCAGTGCCAGAATTACCAGCACGATTCCACTTAATAATCTTGTCTTAAACATATTACTCCTCCTCTATCTTTCCATATCTCCGGTCTCTTCCGCTATAATCCTCTACTGCTTTACGCAGTTCTTCCGGTGTAAAGTCCGGCCATGGAACCTCTGTAAAATATAACTCACTATAAGCAAACTGCCACAGCAAGAAGTTGGAAAGCCGCTGTTCTCCACTGGTGCGGATCATAAGATCAGGATCCGGGATATCTTTCGTATCAAGATAGGATTCATATTTCTCTTCGGTAATCTCCTCTGCCGAAATACCATCCTGCCACATTTTCTTCATTCCACGGATCATTTCATCTCTTGCTCCATAATTAATGGCAATCTGTAAATTCAGTCCCGTATTATGTGCAGATTCTCTTTCCAATACAGCAATCTGCTGCTGGAATTTATCATCCAGCCGGCTGGTATCTCCGATTACACGGACTCTCATATTATTCTTGTCCGCTGTCTTTATACAGTTCTTAAGATAACTGCTCAAAAGCTTCATCAAAGCATCTACTTCATTCTGTGGACGGTTCCAGTTCTCTGTGGAAAATGCATACATGGTTACATATTCTATGCCCAGATCATGCGCTGCTTTACAGATAACTTCAACATTCTTTGCCCCCATGGTATGTCCATAGTTTCTTGGCATTCCTCTTTTCTTTGCCCAGCGTCCGTTTCCATCCAGAATAATTGCAACATGTTTTGGAATCTTCATCTTTGTTCTCCTTTTTACAGATGTTTACAACATAAAAGGGGACACGGCAATCGCGCTATGTCCCCATATGTGTCGTACATGGATAAGATTATACCGTAAGGATTTCCTTTGTCTTTTCCTCTACTGCACCATCAATTTTTGCAATATATTTATCCGTAATTTTCTGAGTATCGTTTTCTAATTCTTTTAATTCATCCTCAGATACTTCATTTGCTTTGTTCTGTTTCTTGAATGCATCATTGGCATCCCTTCTGATATTACGGATTGCCACCTTGGCATTCTCACCTTTTTTCTTAATATCCTTTGCCAGTTCTTTACGTCTTTCCTCGGTAAGCTCCGGGAATACAAGACGGATTACTTTACCATCGTTGGTTGGATTTAAGCCTAAATCAGATGTTAAAATTGCTTTTTCAATCTCTTTTACAAGGGATGCTTCCCAAGGCTGGATCTGAATCATTCTTGGCTCCGGAACATTGATATTTGCAACCTGCTGTAACGGGGTCGGTGTTCCATAATAATCTACAGTAATTCTGTCTAAGATATGCGGATTCGCTCTTCCTGCCCGGATAGTTGCATATTCTTCCACAAGATTCTCGTATGATTTCTGCATTTTCTCTTCATATGGGTTTAATCTGCTATCCATAAATAATCTCCTTTATTATACAGTCACTTTCGTGCCGTTAAATTTTCCGCTCATTGCATTTACAATGCTGTCCGGCTCATTTAATCCGAATACATACATTGGCATTTTATTTTCCATACACATAATAGATGCGGTTAAATCTACTACTGCAAGCTTCTTATCAATCACTTCCTGAATGGATACCTCATCATATTTCTTTGCTGCCGGATTTACCTTCGGGTCACTGTCATAGACACCATCAATGGCTTTTGCCAGGAAAATGCCCTCTGCATCCATTTCAATGGCACGGAGTACAATTCCGGTATCTGTTGAGAAATAAGGATGTCCTGTTCCACCTGCAAAAAATACTACCATTCCTTTTTCAAAATATTTATTGGCACGGTCTTTTGAGAAAAGTTTGGTCATGCTTCCACACTCAAACGGAGTCAGAATCTGTGTCATCATTCCAACAGAACGGAAGATTTCAGATACATAAATACAGTTCATAATCGTTGCAAGCATACCAATCTGGTCTGCTTTGGTACGGTCGATAGTCTCGCTGGAACGTCCTCTCCAGAAATTACCGCCACCAATTACAATTCCAACCTGGCATCCGCCATCTACAATCTGTTTTACCTGGCGGGCAACTTCTGTTACGGTCGGCTCATCAAAACCTGTTTTCTTTTCTCCTGCAAGTGCTTCTCCACTTAATTTTAAAAATACTCTCTTCATTATTTATTCTCTCCAAAAAGACTTTCCACATCAATATCAGCATAGCACTGGGAACAGAAACCTTCGATAACTGCACCATTGTTAATCTGAACAGAACGGGATTTGATGTTACCCATAACAACTGCAGAAGTATCTACAACTACAGGTCCCTGAACATCGATATCGCCCTTGATTGCTCCTGCGATAACTGCAGAGCTTGCGGTAATATTTCCAATAATGACAGAACCAAGTCCGATTTTAACAGTTCCGGTGCTTACTACTTCACCTTCTACTTTTGCAGCATCAGCGAAGAATTCAGCAGAATTGCTGTTTCCATTGATAGTTCCGGTAACAACCAGCTTGCCATTACACTGAACATCACCATTAATATTTCCACGGATATCTAAAGAACCAGTAGATGCCATATTACCGGTAATGGATGTTCCTTCTGTAATTACAGACACTTCATCTGAAACTTCATCTGATGTCTGAACCGGAGCAAAATGTGCCGGAGTTGCCGGCTGTACCGGTGTTACTGTCTCTTCTGGCATTGTCATGGTTTCATTTGCTGTTGTCTCACTCATTTTACTTTCCTCCTGAATATGTAAATCTTCTTTTTCTTCTGCAGCTGGTGTCTCTACTTTTGTTTCTGTTTCCTGTGCCGGTGCTTTCTTCTCTACCGGAGCATTGGCATCCTTGGTAACCTTTTCTAAAAGTCCGTCCAATTTGGATAATTCAGACTCCACATCCAGTTCATCTTCCAATGTATTGACTACTACATCGTTATCCTGCTCTGCTGCCTCTGTTGTGTCTTCACCCGGTACCAGTTCGTTCACTGCCTGTGATAAATCCTCTTTAAAATCTTTAAAAAAGCTCATTCTTAAAAACCTCCATTTTTTCTATTGAACACTGTCTGCACTAATATGCTGTATTACAGTTGTATCCTCAGTAATCGGAAGTAACTCTACTCCCTGTGCCTGTAGTGCCTCAATCATCGGACCTAAGGCTTCCACCGTTGTCTCCTTCGTATTTGCATCATGAAGTAACACAACCGATGTTTTATATTTTACCACATCTTCTAACACATTATCTACCAGCTCGTCCGCTGTATATGCCTGTGATGTAGCATCACCACTGGTTACATTCCAGTCAAAATAAGTAACATCCTGATCATTCAGATATTTTATAAACTCTTTCATATCTGTATTACTGACCTGATTGCTGCTTCCACCCGGGAAACGATAATAATGGCAATCCTCTCCCGTTATATCATAAAGATAATTTTGTATTTTGGTAAAATCATCCTCAAAATTTTCAAGCGAATCGTAAATCACACTGTATTTATGGGAATAAGAATGCATTCCCAGTGTGTGCCCCTCATTTACAATTCTTTTATACATCTCCTGGGACTCTTCATCTTCTTTTCCTACAACAAAAAATGTTGCTTTCACATTATACTGCGCCAATGTATCAAGAATAGCTGCCGTATTGGAACTTGGTCCATCATCAAAGGTAAGATATACTTTAAGCTGATCTCCCGGCTGTGCCTTGTTGCTTTCATCCTCTGCCACCAATGGCTGGACAATCGAACTGTCTGCATTCTGATCCTGATATTCTGTGTCTGTCTGTAATTCCGTTCCAGTAGACATTTCTCCTTTCGACTGGTTCTCGTCCTGCTGTACCTGTCCGGAAACAATACCGCTTGATACCAGCCTGTCTATCTGGTTCTGTAAAGAAATTACCCGGCACAACAATACCACGCACAAAATAATCGATATCAGCATCCAAACGAAGATAGATGTTATAATCCCCGTCTTCATGCGATTAATGCGATTTCGCCTTTCCCGCTGTTCCTTTAACCCCTTCGTGGTCTTCTCTTCCATGTAGTGACCTCCCGGTCATAAAATCTCTTTTCTATTGTAACACACTTTAACAAAATATCACTATAAAAAATAATTTTAATTGAATTACTTCTTGAGATTTTTCTTTCTTTTGTCAGAAAATTCCCCTGCAGAAATCACTCTACAGGGGAATTTTATATACTTTTACAATTTGTGCTAAGCTTTTACTTAGTTTCCTGCTATCTGAGCAGCAACTTCTGCAGCAAAGTCTTCATTTTTCTTCTCCAAACCTTCACCTGTTTCGAAACGTACAAACTTCTTAACAGATACAGGAGCACCAACTTCTTTGGAAACCTGCTCTAAGTATTTTCCAACTGTCTGTTTTCCATCTTCTGCTTTTACATATACCTGATCTACTAAGCAGATTTCTTTTAACTCTTTGCTGATACGTCCTTCGATCATTCCATGGATAACCTTTTCCGGTTTCTGGGACTCTTTCGGATCATTCATAATCTGAGCTAAGAGAATTTCTTTCTCATGTGCGATGTAATCTGCACTTACTTCATCTCTGGAAACATATTTTGGATTTAAAGCTGCTATCTGCATTGCAATGTTGGTTAATGCTTCTTTTACTGCATCATTTACAACAGTTGTGTCAGCATCAACGATAACACCGATTCTTCCGCCGCCATGGATATAAGATACTACACAACCATTCTCAGCTACAACCTTTTCGAATCTACGAATCTTTAAGTTCTCTCCGATAACTGCAACTTTCTCTACTAATGCATCTTTTACTGTCTTGCTTTCATCTGCATTCCATTTTTCTTCCATGAATGCATCCATGTCTGCTGCATCAGAGTTTACTGCCTGTGTTGCAACAGCCTCTACAAACTCACGGAATGTATCATTTTTAGCAACGAAGTCTGTTTCAGAGTTAACTTCAACAACTGCTGCTGTCTTATCATCTTTTACTACAACAGTACAAAGACCTTCTGCTGCGATTCTTCCAGCTTTCTTCTCAGCTTTTGCCTGTCCGTTTTTTCTTAAATATTCAACAGCCTCATCCATGTTGCCGTCTGTTTCACCTAATGCTTTTTTACAATCCATCATTCCTGCGCCGGTTAATTCACGCAGTTCTTTTACCATTGCTGCTGTAATAGCCATCTTCATTTTCCTCCATTTATTTTTTCTAAAGGTAAGGACAGGCAATTACTGTCTGTCCTGTTTTATACACACGTTGCGTGTTTCTTATCGTTTAAAATACTGTTCTTATGCCTCTACAGCTTCTTCTGCATCCTCTGTAGCTTCAGTGTCAACATCAACAGTTCCCTGATTTGCTTCGATAACAGCATCTGCCATTTTAGAAACGATTAATTTAACGGCTCTGATTGCATCATCGTTACCAGGAATTACATAATCTAACTCTTCCGGGTCACAGTTTGTATCTGCGATACCAATAAGTGGAATTCCTAAGGAATGAGCTTCCTGAACGCAGATTCTTTCTTTCTTAGGATCTACGATAAAGATAGCATCTGGAATCTTCTTCATTTCTTTGATTCCGCCTAAGTTCTTCTGTAATTTATCTAATTCTTTCTTTAATTTGATAACTTCTTTCTTAGGAAGAACATCAAATGTTCCATCCTCTTCCATAGTTTCGATTGCTTTTAATCTTGCAATACGGCTCTGGATTGTCTTGAAGTTAGTAAGCATACCACCTAACCATCTCTCGTTTACATAGAACATGTTACAACGCTCTGCTTCTGTTTTGATTGCATCCTGAGCCTGTTTCTTTGTTCCTACGAAAAGAATAGTACCACCATCAGCAGCGATATCTGCCATAGCCTTGTAAGCCTCATCAACTTTACCTACAGATTTCTGCAGGTCGATGATG
>ULKK01007181.1_pt1 | contig 10795 bp, 17 predicted proteins | sample 1951131 | NCBI WGS metagenome assembly ULKK01 (sample SAMEA4835498, study PRJEB28245) | human gut metagenome | biome: gut microbiome; material: fecal sample | place: Denmark | collected 2008 | reverse complement strand
CATTTCAAGCACTTCATCTTCATAGCAAGAGCCGATATTCTTAAACAAGAATTTGCCACTACTTTCAGATTCAACCCATTGCATAATTCGTTGCACCTTACGATATTCAGAAGATGTTTCATAAATTCTCTTTTTATAAGACTCTTCATCTTCTGTATACACACCATTATCATCCATTTGTCTATAGATATACTTTCCGTTATCATCTTTATATGATCCGAGTGCAATTTCTCTTTCTGGTTTATAAATATCTTTAATTCCATGTAGCTCTTGAATCTCTGGAGAATTAATGCATGTAACTAAGAAGTTCAATTTAATGCTCTCTGCTGACATTTCGTTTGCAAGCAATAGAATTTTTTGCTTTTGAACAAGGACTAGATACGCAATAAGATAAACGAGATTTCTGCCCTTACCACTATTGCTCAAAGCTCCTGTCATCAAAACGTTTCCGGGAAGTAATCCTCTATAATACTTCTGAAGATATGGCCATGGCCCAGCAACACCCATAGATGGCATGCACAAGAATTGGTCAATACATGAAACTGCGTTCTCTGTAAGAACAACAGGTTCATCAATTGCTTGTACTTTATTAGCTACCTTGTCAATTCGACCACGAACAATTCTACAAATATCATCTGGCGTTAATGCATTGAAATTCTTAATTGCCAAGATTTTTGATACGTCATATCCAGTCTCATTAAAAGCCCTTAGTAATGAAAACTTTTTAAATATTGAAAGATAATTCTTAATATCATGAGGGTCACTCATTGCCATTAATTCTTTAATTGTCTTATATCCACCATACTGTCTGTATTGTTTAAAACGCTCTTTAGACATGCTACAGAACGTATTAATTTTCAATTCAGTAAAATCTTCAGAATATGAAACATAATAATCAGAAAATAACTGATAAAAAAACTCACATGCCTTGTCCGAAAAATCATATTTTGGGACAATTGAGGTTCCATATGTTAGATATAATGTTGGCTCTTTATAAAATGATCCAACTACCAGCATTTCGGACTGGCTATTAGTTAATTCAAGTTCCATATTTTCACTTCCTATCAAATTAAGTCTTCCAAAAGATCGCTAATATCCCCTAATCCATCATTCTGTTCAACTGCTTTAATTTTGCTATAATCAATGTTTACACTCTTTTTAACGCGACTTTGTTCCTCTTTCTCTTCTGCTTCTTTCTTTGCTTTTTCCTTGGCTTTTGAATATTTTACATAATTACTCATTAAAATAGCAAGATCATAGTTAACTCTTACCTCTCCGTCAATCATCTTGCCATGATGCTTGTTCCATGCATTTGTTTTGTCTAGTTCTTTCTGATAGTCCTTCCACATATCAAACAATGTTTCTAAGTCAATTGGCTTGCACCGTTTTCCATTATATTTTCCAGATTGAATGTCTGCAATCATTGACCAAAAACGACGACTTAATGCCCCAACATCATAATGTGCAATCAAATACTCATTGAATTCGTCTTGCACAAAACGATGCATTAATTTCTTTTTTGCTTCTAATTCTAGTTGATCTAAATTCTGTAAGGCATCTGAATAAATGGACGAGTACCTGTTGTTTTTTAGTACTCGCCCATTACACATTGTTTTAAAACATTCAGTATGATAGCTTTTCTGTTTGTAAGAAACCATATGCATATCATTTTTTGTCAAAACAATATCTTCCCCACAGAACGCGCATTTTCTAATTAAAGTGGCGCTCATTGTTATGTCTCCTTACTGTGAAACTACTTCAAGAATCTGGTTTAGAATAGCAATATCTGTAACCTTGGCGAACTGGTCTGGAAGTCCTGCTTCCTTTATGGCAGCACGTTTGGCTTTCTTGTCTTCAGGAGAAAGAGATGACAGAACTCCCTTAATTTCTGCCTTAAGGTTCTTGCATTCTTCGTCTTTTCTAATTTCCACATCCAACTCGTCTGTTTCCATTAGATCCTCTTTATGTGAATTATAATAGTCTTCCTTTTCTTTTTTCTCCTGCTTTGATTTGCTCTCAATATATTCGTCTGTTGCGTCATGAGACTTAATAGAGTTCTTAATTGCATCCTTGACAGTATCAATATAATTCTTTGCAGAAACTTCTACTCTGTCAGCAATATCTTCAAATCTACCACCTGCATCAATATATCCATTTCCACGAAAGTACATCCATCTGCTAACACCATCTACATGCCCATCAGTAATTTCTCTTTCAATAACACCCATCATACAAATATCTGCCTTGTTAGCAAAAATCGAATCATAATCTGTTGAAAGATTAGATGTAAGCATCTGGTATTCATCGCCATTTTTCTCTTTAATATCCTTAATCTTAGTGTGCCCAATAAACACTAGACAGTACCCACTAGATTCTAGTCTGGTAATAACGGAATTAATTAGCTCATCCACTTTTCTACGCCCAGCTCCATAACCTCCAAAACACGCATTAAATTCATGCTTGGTGCCAGACTTCTTATAGTCAAGACGCACAATTTCCTTTTGAGCCATAGAAATCCATTCGTCAACGGTATCAAATGCAATAATAGAAAACGAATTTTCGTCCTTATTTTCTACTAGTTCGTCAACGACTTCCATTAGTGTAGCCCAATCTGGGCAATCAGCAACCATTAGATTGTCAATAGCAAGATAACCTCTCTCATTTCCACAGCTAATCAATAGGCCATGACTCATGTCGCCATATAGTTCTTTAATTAAATTTGCAAACAATGTAGTTTTGCCCCATTTTTTTGGTGCTCTCCAATAGTGGCGATAGTTAGTAATATCTACTGTTACCTCATTTTTCTTCCATAAAGCCATAATAATATCAGTCTCCTTTACCTTTTAAACTATTTATATATCTATCTAACTCTTCTTGTGTGATATATCCTTTTTCAATTGCATCTTCCGCATACAACCAATGCAATGCCTCGCCTGTTTGTGGATGTTTATACGTATAATTTTGTTTACCTCTACAGCACTTTGTAATAGAGCTTGGATCACATCCATATAAATTTTGTACTTCTTTTGCTCCCCAAAAAATTTGATTTAATTCTATACAATATATTCTTCTACATTTCCACCAATTACTACCTTTACGAGAATCACTCATCTTTTTCTTTGCTTCTTCTGTGTGATGTTTCCCATACATTGGATGATTGCTTGGATTTATAAATCTTTCTTTTGCTTTTTCTGATAGATTTAATTTTTGTTCATCTGACAATTTTTTACCTAAACTGGGATGTTGTTTTCCTATCCATATATGTTTGCCTTTAGTTGTTGGATTTGCCCAATATAATTTATGTTTTTCATACCATTGTTTATATGTTTCTTCATCCATGCGTTCTTTTGGAGAAACTTTAAACTGTGGATTATTCTCGCCTACTAATCCTGCTCTTCCATACATTGGATGATTATTTGGATCTGAAAGTCTTTCTTTTGCAGCTTTTGATATCTTTTTTCTTGTTTCTTTACTTGGAGTCCATCCTTGCGTTGTTCCTCCACCATAAACAAGATTATACCAATTGTTAGATTCAACAGCATTAAAGAAAACACTATAATTATATTCCATTTCATTTAATTCTTCTGCAGAATAAGCAATATCAATTACATTTCTTACAAAATTTTCTTTTCCATATTTGTCAATTGCTTGTTTAAATGCTGCACCACTACCAAGATATTCTTGCCAATTTCCATAGAATTTTCTTTGGCCTAAATATCTTTTGCCATCAATCAAATTCGTTGTGATATAAATAAATCCATATGGATCTTTTACTTCCGTATATGTTGTATCTTGTAGCCCATCAACGGAAGAATTCATTTCTTTTAATTCTTCCATCTATTATCACTTCGCTGTCTATAATTTAGTATTGTCTAGGGAAGCTTTAATTCTTCCCTAGACTTATGGATTCTTACCATGGCTCATCTTCGTCGTCAGATTCATCGTCGCCCCAATCATCATCCACATTGGATGTTGACTCTGCCTTACCAGTGAAATCCTGTTCTGCTTTCTTTGATGCATTTACCTTCTTAATTGCCTCATCAATTGCCTTTTCAGTATATGTTTCTTTGTCAATAGTTGATGGCTTTGCACCTGTAATAATAAGTTCTCGATGAGTCGGTGCAAAAACTCTCTTATTGTCCATATCATTAGATTCGCCCCAGCAATCATCGTCTTCCTCATCATTCACGTCTTCAACATTATTAACAACATTGATGTGTCCATGAACCTGAATGGAATTATAAGGCTTTAGCCCACTACGCATCTGCTTTGCGAGTTTTGCATCTTCAATAATAAATTCAGCAGACTCAATAGAGTTATAATTCACAATCTTTGCATCTACCACAAATCGACCAGTTGGCTTGTCGTTTTCTCTTTCCTGATCAATACCAACAAAAACAATTGTCTGCGTAAAATCATGAGCGGGAGCATAATCCTCCGCCTCAAAGTCAACATCATTCTGACATAGAGAAATTTGTGTTGGGACAAACTTTGTGGTACGAGAGACTTCCCCATCTTTGTTAGTATAACTGCCAAATTCTAGATTTCCTTTAACAAAAACAGAATCACCATCCTGAAGATTCTCGCTAATGTATTCACATGCGTCATACTCAGTAAGCGTCTTGTTGTCGTTTCTTACCTTTCCGTTTTCGTCCTTGATCTTCTGAAGTCCAGTAAGCACACCAATCATACGATAGCCTTCAGGAGCCTTCTTAATTCTGTCTTTCCATGCAATTGCCTTTGTATCAGTATTGCCAGTGTCTTTATCCTTCTTACTAAAATACACCTTGTCACGCGGCATACCATTAAGCGTTGGGAAAATTGTCTTCTTGTCATCATACTCCACGCCAAAATTAATCATTCTGAACTCTTTGCCAGTTCTTGTCTGCTTTTCTACGTAGAAACTATCCTTTTCTACTCCGCTTACAATTCCTCTAACCTGAAAAGTTCCCTTGGTTTGTGGAAGTTCAAAAAGTTTGTTTGCCATATTTTATTAGTCTCCTTTTCCTATAATTTTGTATTGTTTAATAAAATAAAAATTAATACTTATAATATCTTTCATCCATGACCGCATTATAATATGTGTATTTGTCTAAAATGTCTTTCCCTATGTTCAACATATAATTTTCGTGCTCACAGCATGGACATCTCGCTTGTATATATAAATACTCAATGTAATTATTTTGTTCATCAACCTGAAAAATTGTTCCACATTTCTGGCATTGAACATTGACGCTCTTTGATTTCATTCATCATTCATCCCCCTTTCTCAACAATTGAAAAGACTATAATTTTATATTACATCTCATTACGATTGCATTATACCATAACAATTGCGTCTTGTCAAGTTTTTTATCGAAGATCGAAAAATTTTGTATTTCACTTTTACTTTATATTAATTCGCTGCTGATTATTGCGCAATTTCCATTTAACTCGATATTCGCAATTCCATTGTTCTTTTATTTTTTGTACCAATCATAACGTATTGTGATTCTTACATTATAAATTTTTCGCTTATTTTATTATACAGTACAAAATTATCATTGTCAAATCTTATTAAACCATATCATCCAAAATATTCGCGGCTTGCTGCTTTTTGTCTTTAGACATATTTGCATATCTCATAGTAGTAGCAATATTTTTATGATTAAGAACTGACGCACAAAGATAAATATCTCCAGTCTTTTCGTACAAATTAGTTGCACAAGAATGTCTCAACACATGTGGTGTAACATGCTTACTTGTCACATCCTTACTATATTTTTCTAGCATCACCCTAATGCCGTCTCTTGTAATTCTCTTTTTAAAGCTAGAAATAAACAAGGCATCTGTATTCGCCATGCTAAAATATTTGTTTCTATCCTGTAGCCACAATTCTAGCTGCTTCTTTACTCTATCGCCAAATAGAATATTACATGTTTTTCCTCTTTTTTCGATTACCTTAATAGTATTATTTTCGAAATCAATATCACCAATATCAATTTGCGTGATTGCAGATACACGCAACCCAGTAGTTAGTCCAAGCATAATAATGGCTAGATCCCTATTTTTCATCTTTTTGCTTGCAAGCTTATCAACATTTTCAAGAATCATTTGCATTTCTTTTTCTGTTAAATAAGCAACATCTGGTGTATCTTGCACTTTAGGACGTTCTGTTCTCTCCATTGGATTTTCTTTAATATAATCATTTTCTTTAAGGAACCCAAAAAACGTATTCAATGCAGACCACTTTGTCGCACGAATACTATCACTTGTATTATAATGTCCATTGATAGTTTCTTTATTCTTCAATGCGGCAAAATATTTATTAATATCCAAAGGTGTTACCTTTTTATAAAAATCATTTGAGATTCTATTTTCATTAATAAATTCTGCAAATTCCTTCACATATGCTACATATCTCTCAACTGTTGTATAAGATTTAGTTATACACATATAATAATAAAATTCAGAAAAAATTTTAGGAAGTCCTGTTAATTTTGCCTGCATCTTATTTGTAGCAACAATTTCCTTTTCCATTCTTCCTGTCATTTTTAACCCTCCTTAATTTTCTTTTTTCTCCATTTAACAAAAGTATATGTCGCCAATGCCCAGATGAAAAGTCTTCCATTCAAAATTGCTGCAATGCCAATAATGAAAACATACCACATCCATCCAATAAGAAGGCAATCTGGCTTCTGCTTGTAGCAATCTTCTCCATCTTCTACCCAATGATAATATTCCTTATTATTTTTATATACTTTATTTCTATCGACAACAACGTCTCTTGTTTTTGGGGCAATAACACTAACAATATTATTCGTAAAAGCATCAAGTGAAAACATAAAATCACATGCCGCGATATTGCTATGGACAAAACATGTATCTGATTTTTTATTGTATTTAATAAATGTAATTTCAATTTCTGGGAAAAGTGCAACATCTTTCTTGATGAAATTTTTACATTTAAATTTTGATCCAGTGTAATATCTAGTTCCGTTATAGTCAAAGTAATCGCACATAACACCGTTGTTCATATTAAGACATTACCTCCTCAATAATATCAACTACTTCACTAAGCAAATCAATGCATTCTTCAAGATGTTCACAACACTCTTCTGCCTTGCTATACCTGTCAGATCCTTGCAAATTCTCAGGCATATTATCTAGGCACTCCTGTTCTTCGTCATAAATATCTTGAATACGACTATTAAGCTGTTCAATTTCTGTGGATAGGGTTTCTAGTTTTTTTCTGCGTTTATTATTCATAGAAAATACCTCCATTCAAAAATTATAATTATTTATTTGTTATTATGATTATAACGCTATAATTTTGTTTTGTCAAGTATTTTGTTGAGTTTTCTTTACCCTCCATACGGGCGCGGATTTAGTTCCACCAACTCGCTCAACAGAATCAAACATCGAAAGCAAAATCTCCTCGATATCTGTTCCTTTTAGATCCATCTTTCGAGGGCTTTGAGGATAATTACAAACAAATTCTCCATTATTTTCCATTACTAGTTTAATTTGATTCAATGTTTCAAAAAGCATTTGCAGAGAACTCTGCACATTAAGCACATTAGAAGCGAATACGATATCATACTGTCTATTCAGTGCAAATTTATCGAGTAGTACATCTCCATTGCCAACCCATAGATCATATGCTACCACATCAAATCCTTTGCTTAGAAGATATTTTGTACTAGTAGCTCCCTTCCCCGCACCAAAGTCGAGAATTGTTTTACTCTTATCCACATTACTTTCCACCCAAAGAGGAACTATTGCACGAATCTTTCCATCCTTAATAGCCGAAGCGCCTGCACTCCGACTAGTTGCTTTTGCAATTTTGATCTCCTGAGCTGTCATACTTTAATGTCCTTTCTATTACAAAGCTAATTAAAAAGAGACCTGCCTATTCGTAAGTCTCAATTTCTACCAACTTTAAGCCCAAGTTTATAATACTCAATATTTCTCTTAATAGAATGCTTTCTATTCAACAGAGAAAACGCCAGTTTATGAGCTTTAATTTCCTTTTTAATTTTATTCTTAATTTTCCCAACATCATTCTCAAATCTGCACTTCCAACAATCCGTATAGTCAAACGAATCCCAACCGTCATACGTGTAAAAGTAATGATTGGAATAAAAATTCAAACGATGATACCTTCCACAACTATCACATTTCCCATAAAACCATTCCCATCTCGCTTCATCGTGTGGAAGCTCTTCAATAAGATAATCATACTGGCCATAATCATTGTCTTCTCCCTGTAATATCGGATTCTTCCACCAATTTTCCATAATTAATCTCCTTTTAATTAGAACCAACAGTCATATTTTCCCGCAATTTCATTCGCTTCTTCAATAGATACAGCATATCCACAAAATCGCTCACACCACTTATTTGTTTCTTTTTCTACTTCTTTATAATTGTTGTTAGGACTGTTCTTTTTCCAAGTTTCCCATATAAAAGAACAAATTTTTGCTGTAACATCATAAGTATCTTCGTTCCAGACTAATACAACAGGGATGCCCGTAACTGGACACTGGAAATCACTGCTTGTAAAATTCATAATTAATCTCCTTTGTTATTTTACAAGTTTAACTCCAGATGATAATTTATAAGCACTTTCTTTTTTCTTCTTGGGAATTAAAATTGTATTTTGTCCTGCTATAAATTTGATATCTCCTCTGTGTGATAACAATTCTTTTGTAAGTTTAATGATGTGAGATGTTTGTGCTGCATTCATGTCTGCCATACCAATTATATGATACAAATCATCTTTCACAAACTTATCCATTTCGCTAACTGCTGTTCTGCAAGACAAAATTGATTCATTAAGATCTTTTATTGTCATCTTACTTGTATCACGTGCATTTAAATTATACTTCGACAAGATAGTTTCACACTGCTCTATCTGCTTAGAAATATTTTCTACTATAATTTGATATTCTGAGTGCCTCATTATTAATTCCCTTTCTTATTCCCAAATCACCTTCTGTTTAAGACAGCCTTCATAAACATCTGGATAACTTACTTCTTCAATATTTGGCTTGTCTTTCCCTTTAAAGTTATTCCAAGCGGATCTTCCAAATGTAGTATGGCACACAGGACAACAATAATTTGCCATATCAATCTGATAACTATAAAGCAGGTCATCATCAGTCATGTCCATTCCATGGAACCAATTTTTACATTCTGGACACTGTACTGCAATATGCCGAATGGGAATGGGTTCATATTCAACTCTTACATTAAAATTCATTACTTATGTCTCCAATTTTTAATTTTGATATTTGCGTATTCCACGATCTCACAATATTCTTTATTTGTAATGCTGTCATCAAAGGCAGCACGTTCCTCAACTATTTCAGTCAATTCGTCAATATCATTTGCTTTATCAATCAAATCAAAATATTCTTGCATTTATTTTTTTACATCCTTTATTTCAATTTTTCATTCACATAAAATTCAGTACCCTTATGATAACACATCTGACATCCAAGACAACTTTTTGCTCCACAATTCACACTTACATTATTCTCTTTAATATATTCTTTGTCATATACAGTAAAGACATGATCAACAAACCAAAATCTTTCCATATTAAGTTTCATTACCTCATTCATCTTTGGGCTGCTAACTACCAAAGAAAGATTATCAGGTTTTGCAATTTTTCTTTCATTGAACACTCTATCACAAATTGCATAATTCTTTGTCCAAATACCAAATGAGGTATATGGATTTCTATTACAAATGTTTACATAATTAATCAACTGTGTCTCATTTTCAATATCTCCAAACGCCTCAAATCTATAAATCAGATCATTTGTAACAGGGATTTCGTTCCCTTGCAGGATCTTGGTCTTAAGAATATGTCCATTCTCAATCAAATGCTCTTTCAGTGACTTGCGCATCTTCATATAGGTGCTTGCATAACAATGACAGCACACTCCATCTTTATCCTTCTGTCTTGCAAGACAAAATTTATTATTTGCACAGCATGTCCCAATGCTCTTCATCCCATGTAGTTTTCCAGAATGATTTGTTTCCCAAACGATTCCGTTCATCATGATATATCCTTCCTTTCTATTATATAATAATTTTATATTCTGTTAATAAAAGAGGCATAGATTTCTCTACGCCTCTTGATATTTATTTTATTTAATTTTACTTACTGCTTCTTCTCTTGTTTTCCCGAAATTTGCTTCCTGAAGAATGCCAAGATAAGGGATGAATACCCAAATGTCATCATTATAATCACACCATTCAATAACTTTTTCTTTTAGAAGGTCTTCTACAGTTCCAACCAGTCCAAAACACACTTCCTTATCGGCAGTCCATACCTTACGAATGGTGCCATCGTAACCACGTTTCTTAAAAAATTTAAGTTCCATTTTTTAAATCCTTTCAGAATTTCAAAGTGTTTTCTGCAATCTCCGAAAGCATATGCGTAAAGTCTTCAACAACTTTACTCAACAGATATACATCTACCCAATCACCTTCAGACGTTGTGACCATATACCATCCGTCGCCTGAGTATTCTTCAATTCCATAAATGTCTCCATAATTGTAGCGCAAATATGTCATCAACATATTAAATTCATTTTCCGAATTTACCTTATACGCAATATGAGTATACAGCCCATCATCTCCATAAGGAATTGGAACAACAAAATGTTTTAGATTAATGCTCTTGAATGTGTTCGCTTCATATTCCATACAGTCGCTATAGTTTGTAAATTCTTTTCCGTCAAGTGCCTGATATACAATGGTTTCCTTTTTAATTTTTTCCATTTACTTTGTCTCCTTATTC
>ULKK01013984.1_pt1 | contig 11046 bp, 9 predicted proteins | sample 1951131 | NCBI WGS metagenome assembly ULKK01 (sample SAMEA4835498, study PRJEB28245) | human gut metagenome | biome: gut microbiome; material: fecal sample | place: Denmark | collected 2008 | reverse complement strand
TTACCACAAAGTCATATTTCCCCTTTTCTTCTTGATGGCATTCTCTATCTGGTTCAGGTTGTTGACCATATCGCTGTAGAGTCCTGCCGAGTTTTCGGTTCCCGACCATGGATACATGATGAGCAAGGTCTGCTTGTTGACACTGTCGATGTCGAAAGCCTCGTCGTTGCAGCCCGTCAGTCCCATCAGGGCGAAGGATACATATATAAATAAGGTGAAAAACTTCTTTCTTGTCATGATACGAAAAATGTTAAATGTTAAGTGTTAAATGTTAAGTCGTGGCGCCCTTGTAAAGTCTTGTTCTTAAGATGGCAAGAGCAACCTCGTCTAACACTTAACATTCAACATTTAACATTGAAAAAAAAATAGTCTGTTACTTCTTCTTGAGTTCTTCGATAGTAGCCTTGAGGGCTGCGATCTTCTCTACAGAGTCGCTTTCTTTCTTGCGCTCAAGAGCCACCACCTTCTCAGGAGCGTGAGCCACGAAGTTCTCGTTGCTGAGCTTCTTGCGCACACCCATCAGGAAGCCTTCAAGGTGCTTGAGCTGTGCCTCTGCCTTCTCTATCTCGGCAGCCACGTCGATAAGGTCGCCCAATGGTACGGCAAACTCGTCGGTACCTACCATGAAACTGGATGCGTCGGCGCTCTTCTCGGTGATGACCTCAATCTTGTCGAGGTTGGCCATCTTCAGAGTTACGTCGTTGTAAGCCTCGAAGTCGTTCTTGCCCACAGCCTGGAGTGAGAGCTGCTCCTTCTGAGCGATGTTCTTCTGGTTGCGAACGGTACGTACACCGGCGATAATCTGCTTCACAGCCTCGATGTCGGCTGCCAACTTCTGTTCCTCGGCTGTAGGTGCAGGAATCTCCAGCTTCTCGCGCATGATGCTCTCGCCCTCCTTGCGGTCGTAGATGTGCTGCCACAACTCCTCGGTGATGAATGGCATGAATGGGTGCAGCATCTTCAGCAGTGCGTCGAAGAAACGCAGGGTAGCGTCGTAGCTCTTCTGGTCGATAGGCTGACCGTAGGCTGGCTTCACCATCTCCAAGTACCAAGATGAGAACTCATCCCAGAACAACTTATATACAGTCATCAAAGCCTCAGAGATACGGTAGTCCTTAAACTGCTTCTGCATCTCCTCGTTCACCTCCTTGAGCTTGGCGTCAAACCATTTCACTGCGATTTCTGCGCTCTTAGGCTGTTCGATATCTGCTGTCTCCCAACCCTTAACGAGGCGGAAGGCGTTCCATATCTTGTTGTTGAAGTTACGTCCCTGCTCGCAGAGGCTCTCGTCGAAGAGGATGTCATTGCCTGCAGGCGCAGAGAGCATCATACTCATGCGTACACCGTCGGCACCAAACTTATCGATCAGGTCGATAGGGTCAGGAGAGTTGCCGAGGCTCTTGCTCATCTTACGGCCGAGCTTGTCGCGAACGATACCTGTGAAGTACACGTGCTTGAAAGGCATCTTGCCACGATATTCGTAGCCAGCCATGATCATACGTGCTACCCAGAAGAAGATGATGTCCGGACCTGTTACGAGGTCGCTGGTGGGGTAGTAGTAGTTGATCTCCTCATTGTCTGGGTGCTCGATGCCGTCGAAGAGAGAGATAGGCCACAGCCATGAAGAGAACCATGTGTCGAGGCAGTCGCTCTCTTGTTCCAGGTCTTCGGCCTTGATGTTGGCATTCTTCTCCTGTGCGAGTTTCAAAGCCTCCTCTGCGGTTTCAGCCACTACGAAGTCCTTCTTGCCCTCGTTGTCGAAGTAGTAGGCTGGTATGCGATGACCCCACCACAGCTGACGGCTGATACACCAGTCTTTGATATTCTCCAACCAGTGGCGATAGGTGTTCTTATATTTCTTGGGGTAGAACTCTATGTCGTCGTCCATGACAGGGGCGAGGGCGATGTCGGCAAAGTGCTGCATCTTGAGGAACCACTGTGTAGAGAGCTTAGGCTCAATAGGCACATTGGTGCGCTCGGAGAAACCTACCTTATTATTATAGTCCTCTATCTTCTCCATGAGGCCAGCCTCCTGCAGGTCTGCAGAGATCTGCTTGCGCACGTCCATGCGGTCCATGCCCACATACATGCCGGCAGCCTCACTGATGGTTCCGTTGTCGTTGAAGATATCGATGGTTGCCAGTCCGTGCTTCAAGCCGAGTGCATGGTCGTTGATGTCGTGAGCTGGAGTCACCTTCAGACAACCTGTACCGAACTCGATGTCTACGTATGAGTCCTCGATGACAGGAATCTCACGGCCTACGAGAGGCACGATGACGTGCTTACCCTTCAGCCAGGTGTTCTTCTTGTCCTCTGGGTTGATACACATGGCTGTATCGCCCATGATGGTCTCAGGACGTGTGGTAGCCACTACAGCATAGTAGCCCTTCTCGTCCTTGTGCATCACGTTCTCCTCGTCCACCTGCTGGCAGTCTTGCTCCACTACGTAATACTTCAGATGGTAGAGTTTAGAGTGCTCGTCCTTGTAGATAACCTCCTCGTCGGAGAGTGCAGTCTGCGCCTTAGGATCCCAGTTCACCATGCGCACGCCGCGATAGATGAGTCCCTTCTGGTAGAGGTCGCAGAACACATGGATCACGGCACGCGAACGGGTCTCGTCCATAGTGAATGCTGTGCGGTCCCAGTCGCAGCTGGCACCCAAGCGACGCAACTGCTTGAGGATGATGCCGCCATGCTCGTGAGTCCAGTCCCATGCATGCTTGAGGAACTCCTCACGGGTGAGGTCGGTCTTCTTGATGCCCTGCTGAGCGAGGCGGTTCACCACCTTGGCCTCGGTAGCGATACTGGCATGGTCGGTACCTGGCACCCAGCATGCGTTCTTTCCCTCCATTCGTGCACGGCGCACAAGGATGTCCTGAATTGTATTGTTGAGCATGTGTCCCATGTGGAGCACACCTGTTACGTTAGGTGGTGGGATTACCACTGTATAGGGGTCACGACCGTCTGGCTTCGAGCTGAAGAGTTTGTTGTCGAGCCAGTACTGATACCATTTTCCTTCCACGTCTTGTGGATCGTACTTACTTGCTAATTCCATTTTTTATTATCTTTTGTTGTTTTTTCTTCAATAAAATCGGTGCAAAGTTACTAAATTCTGCCGAAATAAGCGAGGTCTTTACTTATTATTTTCCTTCATTTATGTTTTTCATCTTCATTTGGAGCTTTAAATTTGTAGAATACTTCTTTTATATGTTTTGTTCTATTCATAAGTCTTGGGATTTTTATGGATAGTAGTGATGAACGACAGGCCACTTTGCGCCACTTACGCCATTACGCCAAGTGGCACAAATATAGAAAAATATAGAGAAAACCAGTATTTATGGTACTTTTGGTACTGAAATGCCACATGGCGTTTTGGCGTAAGTGGCGCAAACTTATGCTACTGGTTACTCTACATGACCTCTTCTCAGCCGATGAGCGGACCTTGGTGTGTCTGGGGCATAAGTATCATCTTTTCATCTGTTGGTATGTCACTTGGCAGTGCCAAGTATGATACTTATGCCCTGTAATGTCAGGCTGCAATATTTATTTCGTATGACGATATTTAAATACTGTGTACTCAAGTTAGAAGTTATTTATTACCAAAAAAAACATGAAAATAACGATGGGTTTCCAAGAAAAGCATTATCTTTGCACTATAGTTTCATTAAAATAATATCAACAAGTGCATAGCAAGGAAGAAAAATTAGCCGCTTTCGGGAGATTGCTGGATGTGCAGGACCGCCTGCGCATACAATGTCCATGGGACAGGAAACAGACCTTCGAGAGTCTTCGACCCAATACCATTGAGGAGACTTTCGAGTTGTGTGACGCTCTGATGAAGCGCGACTATAAGAATATCAAGAAAGAGTTGGGCGATGTGCTCGAGCATGTGATGTTCTACAGCATCATAGGGCGTGAGGACGAGGAGTTCGACATCTGTGATGTCTGCAACCAGGAAGCCGACAAGCTTATGTTCCGCCATCCGTTCATCAACTGGCGTGAGGAGGGTAACTGGACGGTTGCCAACCCCGACATGTGTATCAACGAAGCAGGACAGGTGGTGTATAAGGAAACCCAGCAGGAGGAGCCCGATGACGCCTCACGTCCCTCTACCGCCTCGGCTGTGGAGAAGACCTGGGAACAGATTAAGCAGCAGGAGAAAGACGGCAACGAGCGGGTGCTGAGTGGAGTGCCCGATGCCTTGCCCTCGCTCATCAAGGCTTATCGCATACAGGACAAGGCACGCAACGTGGGCTTCGACTGGAAAGAGAAGGAGGATGTGTGGGACAAGGTGTACGAGGAACTGGAAGAGCTGAAGGCCGAACTGGCTAAGGGTGACAAGGAAAACTCCACTCGCGAGTTGGGCGATTTCCTCTTCTCTGTCATCAATGCCGCCCGGCTGTATAAGCTCAATCCCGACAATGCTCTGGAGATGACCAACCAGAAGTTTATCCGCAGGTTCAACTATGTGGAAGACCATTCGGTGAAGCATGGTAAGAGTCTGAAAGACATGACCTTGGAGGAAATGGATAAACTATGGGATGAGGCTAAACGTCAAGAGTAAGGAGTTTAATATAATACATATAAAGATGAGACGATTATTCTTTTTTACAGTGGCTGTCGTGGGGCTGATGCTCATGGCAGGTTGCCACGACCGTAAGGCGGCAAAGGTAATGGGTATGAACGATTCTGTAGATGTGGAGGCGGACAACGATTCCACCATTTATGGCGTTTGTGGCGAAGGAACCTCCATGCACTCGCTGCAACTCATTGCTGACAATGGCGATACACTCGATGTCTTTGTTGACGACGAGGAACCGGGAGTGGTACAGGGCGGGCTCCTGGCTGGCGACCGCATAGCCCTGATAGCTTACAAGTCTGCCGACGGCGAGATGGTGGCGCAGCGCGTCATTAATCTTACCTCACTCTTGGGCAAGTGGACCAGTATAGACAAGAACTTCGAGATCGTGGAAGGTGGCGACATCGTCAACAACGTCAAGGCAGAGGTCAACCCCTGGACCTCGTGGAAAATCGTCAACGGCAAACTGCTGCTCAATACCGATACCTTCGCCATCGACAACCTGGGTCCCGACAGTCTGCTGCTCGAGAACCATAAAGGCATCTATGTATTCAAACGCCAGCAGTAGGAGAAGCTGGAGAGACAGATTATGGAACCATTCAGAATTCATATCTTAGGGTGCGGCAGCGCTTTGCCCACCCTCAAGCACAGTGCTTCCGCGCAGCTCATCGAGATGCGTGGCAAGTGCTTCATGATGGATTGTGGCGAGGGAGCACAGATGCAGTTCAGGCGCTCGCATGTCCACTTTGCCAAGGTGAGCGCCATCTTTATTTCTCATCTTCATGGCGACCATTGCTTTGGATTGTTAGGACTGCTCTCCACCTTTGGTATGTTGGGACGTACATCTCGGTTAAAGGTTTTCGCACCAGAGTGTTACGCCAGCCTGTTTGAGCAACAGATGAACTTCTTTATGCAGGGCATGACCTATGAAATAGAGTTTGTTCCCGTAGATACAACCCAGCAAAAAGTGGTTTACGAAGACCATTCCGTCACCGTAGAGACGGTGCCTTTGCGCCATCGTGTACCCTGCTGTGGCTACATCTTCCGCGAGAAGCCCACCTTGCCTCACATCCGTCGCGACATGATAGACTATTACGGCATTCCGCTCTCGCAGATCAACAACATCAAGAACGGCGCTGACTGGACGACACCCGAGGGCGACATCGTGCCCAACAGCAGGTTGGTGGAGCCAGCCGACGCACCCCGCAGTTATGCCTACTGCAGCGATACGTGCTATCTGCCCGATCTGTATGAAAGAGTAAAAGACGTGACGGTGCTCTATCACGAAAGCACCTATACCTCGGAGAATGAGGACCGTGCCAAGATCTATTATCACAGCACAGCGCGCCAGGCAGCCCTTGTCGCCCAGAAGGCCGGGGCAGGGCGCTTGTTGCTCGGTCATTACAGCGCCCGATACAACAATGAGAATGTGCTGCTCGAAGAGGCGAAGGCGGTCTTCCCGGAGAGTTATCTCGCGCAAGAGGGAATGGTGTTTGAGGTGAAGTAGTTCTCGGGAGTTCTCTCAGGAGTTAAGGAGATTTCAAAGGAGTTAAAGAAGTAAAAGGAGTTAAGGAGTTACGACAAATGCTTTTGTGGACTTAAATTAACACTAAGTATTAACTCAAGTTTCGCTTGTGGTCCAAGCACGCCCTTTCTGGGCGTGTGACGCTAACTTGCGAAAGTTGAAACATATGTTTCCTCCAAGGCTTTTGTCTTCACTCCTCAGCGACCGGAGGGAGCGATAACTCCTTAACTCCTTTAAAAAAACTCCTGCAGAAAAAAGTTCATTTTTAGATGCAAGGTTTTTATATCTCGTAGTTTAATAAATAAATTTAGGAGAATTTGGAATCAGAAAAGCAACTGCTCGACGACATTTTGAGTGGTAGTCGCGATGCGATGCATCGACTCTACGACCGCTACATCGGGTATGTGATGGCCGTAGGGCTCAGGTACGTACCCGACAGGGACGAGGTGCGCGATGTCGTACAGGACAGCTTTGTGAAGATCTTCTCCTCCATCTCCCGCTTCGAGTATCGGGGCGAGGGCTCGCTCAAGGGCTGGATGTTGCGTATTGTAGCCAACGAGGCCATCAGCTACGCCAAGGCAAAGACGAAGTTCGTATTTACCGACGAGGTGCCCGACGAACCCGAGGCCGACAGCCCTGAGGTGGAACGTGTGCCGCCTGATGTGCTGACGCGGCTCATAGGCACGCTTCCCGATGGATACAGGCTCGTGCTCAATATGTATGTGTTTGAGCAGAAAAGCCACAAGGAGATAGCCGCAGAGCTGGGCATCAAGGAAAGCACCTCTGCATCTCAGTATCTGAGAGCCAAGAAACTGTTGGCAACGAGAATAAAAAACTATTTAAAGAATACGGAAAATGAACAAGACTGATTGGACAGACAAACTACGAGACAGGCTGGAGAACTATGAGGCTCCGGTCGGCGGTGACTTGTGGGCAGACATCGAGCAATCGCTTGTTCATCGCCCTGCCGTTCTTCGTCCTCTTGACGCCAAGCCAGCCCGTCGCATGGGTTTGCGTTGGTGGGGAATGGCTGCAGCCCTGGCTGTCCTCGTGGTGGGAGGCAGTTATGTGTATTTACAGCAACCTCTTTCGCCTGCCGATACGGCAGTAGTGTCTTCTGTGATGAACCGTCAGGGGGCTTTGTCGTCTGGTAGTTCCAAGGATGATGCGCATGGCAATGCTGCTGAAAATCAAATAGCAGCCCTTGATACAGATGCCAGTCTTTCTGCTGCTCAAAGCGGCCAACCTGTTCTGCTGGCAGATAATATACTGGACAACAGTCGTGCTGCCCGAAAGTCGCAAGGAAATGAGGCCTCAGAGCCCCTTCTTCTCTCTGCCGACGGAGGTAAAGAGCCTGTCTGTGACCTGTCGCCAGCATTGACAGAGCCTGCCGGTTCTGCTGCCCGTTCGGCTCAAGAGTCTTCGGATTCCCGAGAGGCTTCTTCCGTCCGTTCCTCTTCATCATCAGAATCTCATCAGAAAAAGCATGCTGCTTTGTCTGGCAGTCAGACGAGAAAGTCTGTCCGTCCGGTGTCCCTTTCTATGGCCGATCCACAGATTGTTGCAGCCAAGTCGGCCGCTTCCGAGGGCTGGTCGGTGAAACTCTATGCCGAGAATGGCATTCCTCGCAGTTACAGCAACGGCGAGTCTTCGGGCTCTTGGGTGATGAGCGACGCCATGATGGGACCTGCTGTCGACAACACACTGCAGTTTATGGTCGTCAAGCTCAACAACAAGGAGTCTCTTGTCGACTCCAAGCATCATTTCCCCGTCTCGGTGGGTTTGCAGGTAGGTGTGCCACTTCTTCCACGTCTCTCGCTTACCACGGGCGTTGTCTATACACAGACCAGTTCTGATTTCACTTATCAGTATGGCTCCGGTCAGATGGTTGTCAACCAGTCGCTCCACTATGTAGGTATTCCTGTAGGACTTTCCTATGAGGTCTGGGGTATCAGTCGTTTGCATACCTATGTCAATGTAGGAGGTGAAGGGGCAGTAAATGTGAAAAACAAGACCTTGATGGATGGCAACCGTGAAGATGTGGGGCGCGACAAGATGCAATGGTCTGCCAATGCATCCCTGGGCATTCAGTTTGACGTGATTCCGCAGTTGGGCATTTATGCCGAGCCGGGTGCGAAGTATTATTTTGACAACGGCAGCCATATAGACAACGTGTTCAAGGACAAGAAACTGAACTTCAATTTCCAGTTTGGCTTGCGTTGGAACATCGGAAAGTAACGCTTCTTTGTGGGAATGTTTAATTCAACTTTCCCAATTGTGAAAGTTGAATTAGACGTTAAACAAAGTTAAAACCTGGCTTTTGCTGTTACATTTTGAGGCTTAATAACGTTTATTAGGATGAAGACGTATTTAATTAGGTCAAAAACATAAAATAATCATCCTAAAGAATTTGGAGAAATGGTAAAAGTTCTGGCAAGTATAGGCATGCTGCTGACCTATACTGCTGCAATTTCGGCAGCAAATACACCCCGTTGGGCAGACAATGGCACCAAGACAGCCCCCATAGAAGTGACCGACACGATGGCATACGACAGCATCAAGTGGTCGGAAAACCTGGACGCTGTGACCGTTGTTGCTAAGAAACCCCTGGTAAAGAGCGAGCTCGACAAAATGACCTACGATGTAGAGTCTGACCCCGAGGCACAGGCCAACAGCGTGTTGGAGATGCTACGCAAGGTGCCGATGGTGACAGTCGACGGGCAGGACAACATCATGGTGAACAACAGCTCGTCGTTCAAGGTCTATGTCAACGGCAAACCCAACAATATGATGTCGAACAATCCCTCCGAGGTGCTCAAGAACATGCCTGCCAACAGCGTGAAGAAGATAGAAATCATCACCAATCCCGGACCAAAGTATGATGCCGAGGGAGTGGGAGGCATCATTAATATCATCACCACAGGCAAGGGCATGGAGGGATATTCGCTCACCGTAGGTACCAACTATAACACCCAGGGCCGCATAGGTGCCAACATGTTTGGCACCGTACAGAGTGGCAAGTTCACCGTCAGCGGACGCTACAGCTATACGCACAGCGATGCGAAGCGCTACTGGGGCGGCAACCGTCGCGAGGTGACAGGCAACATCGACGAAACCTCCGCCAATGTGGAGAGCTATTCCACAAGCAATGGCTGGTACAACTACCATTCGGGCAGTTTCGAGGCCAGTTACGAGATCGACAGTTTGCGCCTCGTGTCAGCCTCGTTTGGCTTATGGGCTGGCGGAGGCCACACACCCAATGAGCGACAGGTAGTGGCAACATCGCCCCTCGACGAAAGTCCCCTTTACCATTATTCCAACTTAGACCGTTCCCGCAACAGATGGTCTTCCATCGACGGAGGCATCGACTATCAGCGCTCCTTCCCGGTGAAAAACCGCTTGCTCACCCTGTCTTACAAGATCAACAGCAACCCCAGCGATGACGAAGACGAATACGTGTATCATGACATAGACGGCGTGGCTGCATGGCAAGATTATCTGCACATGCTGAAAGACCAGCGTCACGAACAGGACGGCAATTCGTTGGAGCAGACCTTCCAAATAGACTATACCACGCCCTTTGCCAAGATACACACCTTGGAGGCAGGCCTGAAGTACATCATGCGCGACAACCACAGCAACGACGACCGCTACACCCGTGAGGCACTGAGTGCAGCCGACTACGCCTACGACGAAGCCAACAGCTCGCACTACAAGCATACCAATGACATCTTTGCTGGCTATATGGGCTATGGAGTGAAATGGAAGCTGCTGTCGGGTCGTCTCGGTCTGCGCTATGAGCACACCCTGCAAGACGTGAAGTACCGTTTAGGCCGTGGAGAAGACTTCCGCAAGAACTTCGACGACCTTGTGCCCTCTGCAAGCTTCGGTGTGCGTGTGTCCGACTACGTCAATTTCAGCCTTGCCTACAACATGCGCATCTTCCGTCCAGGCATCTGGTATCTCAATCCTTATCTCGATGACAGCAATCCTGCTTCCCTCAGCCAGGGCAACAGCGACCTCGTGAGCGAGAAGAAGCATCAGATCACGTTGGGTTTCAACCTCAACACCAGCAAACTGAGTCTGAACGTGAAGGCCGCTACGGCTTTTGTCAACAACAGCATCGAGGAAGTCACCTCACTCGTCGACGACCGCACCATCGCAGGGTTGAGCCATCCTACAGGCAAGCAGGTCATCTACACCACCTATGAGAACATCGGCAAGATGAAGGGGTCGGCTCTGAGTGCCTATGTCAGCTGGAACATCTTCAGCAAGACACGCGTCTACTCCAATCTGTATGGATTGTACAGCGACTACTCCAATGGGCAGACCATGCACAACCACGGATGGTTTGGCTACACCTTCACCGGCATCGAGCAGACGTTGCCCAAGGATTGGTTCATCTCCTTAGATTATTTCGGCCGTACGAAGAGTGTTTCCCTTCAGGGCAAGGGCAGTTCTTATTTCGACTATGGCATCACGGTCAAGAAGTCATTCCTTAACAAGCGTCTCAACGTGAGCGTCTATGCGGGCAGTCTGTTTAATAAGTACACGCGCCAGGACGACGTGACCGAAAGCGCTAATTTCCGTCAGAGCTCCTGGTCGAAAACCAGCAGTCGCCGCTTCTACTTCTCAGTTACCTACCGTTTCGGTTCGCTCAAGGCGAGTGTGAAGAAAGCTGAGCGTGGCATCGAGAACGACGACGTGAAAAGTGGAGGGGGCAGCAATGAATAACTTGCCTCCCAAGAAATCTCAATTCTCTCTCTTTAATATTCCCAGGTATTGCCGGCAAGTGAGCCACATACCTGGGCTTTTTATGTTTATGAATTCCGTTTTCGGGGGATTTGTCCCTGGTCTTGGATATTCTGCCGTAGGGGTGAGAAGAGAAACTTGTCGGTAATATACCCTCGCGCACACGCGCAGCCCGCGCTCCCGTGTGTAT
>ULKK01011521.1_pt1 | contig 11169 bp, 10 predicted proteins | sample 1951131 | NCBI WGS metagenome assembly ULKK01 (sample SAMEA4835498, study PRJEB28245) | human gut metagenome | biome: gut microbiome; material: fecal sample | place: Denmark | collected 2008 | reverse complement strand
CGATTTCCAGTGCGTTCAAGAAATCTTCGTCGGTATGGTTTGCTTCCTCATCACCGGCTTCGAATGCGGCATCCTGTGCTGCAAAACGCTCACGCTGGTCAATCGGGTCATTTAACTCGGAATATGCATTACACATTTCCCATGTATTGATAAATAATTCAAAACGTTCTACCTTGGTTGGGTCAGACGGTTTCTTCTTGGTAAGCGGAGAAATTGCTACCGGATGATCCATGATAAAGGTCGGCTGAATCAGTTCTTTCTCACAGAATTCTTCGAAGAAGAGGTTGATGATATCACCCTTGGTATGACGGTCTTCGAATTCAATGTGATGTTCTCTTGCCAGCGCCTTTGCTGCTTCATCATCTGCTACGGTATCAAAATCGATGCCGGCATATTTCTTGATGGCATCATTCATGGTCAGACGCTCAAAAGGCTTTCCAAGGTCGATTTCAATGCCATTGTAAGTAATCTTTGTAGTGCCGCATACTTTTTCTGCAAGATAACGGAACATGCTCTCGGTAAGTTCCATCATGCCTTCATAATCGGTGTATGCCTGGTATAACTCCATCAATGTAAATTCCGGATTATGGCGGGTATCAACACCTTCGTTACGGAATACCCGTCCGATTTCGTAAACACGCTCCAAGCCACCAACAATCAGTCTCTTTAAGTATAACTCAAGAGAAATACGGAGTTTTACATCTTCATTTAATGCATTGTAATGTGTTTCAAACGGTCTTGCGGCTGCTCCACCTGCATTGGAAACCAGCATCGGAGTCTCAACTTCCATGAAGTCACGTCCAGCTAAGAAATTACGGATTTCCTTGATAATCTGGGAACGTTTGATGAAAGTCTGCTTGGATTCCTGATTCATGATAAGGTCTACATAACGCTGACGATATCTGGTATCGGTATCAGTAAGTCCGTGGAACTTCTCCGGTAAAATCTGTAAGCTCTTGGATAATAAAGTTACCTCAGATGCATGGATAGAGATTTCTCCGGTCTTGGTCTTAAATACTTTTCCTTTGATTCCTAAAATATCTCCGATATCATATTTCTTGAAATCTTTATAAGAATCTTCTCCGATTTCGTCTCTTGCGACATATGCCTGGATGCTTCCCTTTAAATCCTGTACATTACAGAAAGAAGCTTTTCCCATCACACGTTTGAACATCATACGACCTGCGATAGATACCTCTTTTCCCTCAAAAGCATCAAAGTCGTCTTTGATATCTGTGCTGTGGTTTGTTACATCATATTTGGTTATCTGGAACGGATCTTTTCCATTTTCCTGAAGTTCTTTTAACTTATCACGGCGCACCTTGATTAACTGGTTAATATCCTGTTCCTGTACGTTCTTCTGTTCCGCCATCTTTGTTCTCCTAATCTATTAGTTTGATCTGTGGATTCCTAATACTTTATATTTTAAGTTACCCATCTGGGTCTCAACTTCTACTACGTCACCAACGCCGGCACCGATTAATGCTTTACCAACCGGAGACTCGTTGGAAATCTTTCCCTTTAAGCTGTTTGCCTCTGTAGAACCAACAATTTTATATTCCAGTTCCTCATCGAATTCCATATCAAGGATTTTTACCTGACATCCGATGTTAATCTTGTCTAAATCAACTTCTTCTTCTACTACGACTTCTGCATTCTTTAAGATTTTCTCGATCTGTTCGATTCTTGCTTCGATATCACGCTGCTCATCTTTTGCTGCATCATACTCAGCGTTCTCAGATAAGTCTCCCTGCTCTCTTGCTTCTTTAATCTTCTGTGCAACTTCTTTTCTTCTGACCACTTTCAGATTCTGTAACTCGTCTTCCAGTTTCTGTAAACCCTGATAGGTCAAAATGTTTTTCTTATCCATGCTTATTAGCCCTTCCTTTTATAGATTTTCTATTCTGCATAAAATTCTCGCTCTAATCGATCTGAAACCGCTTCACAGCCTGTAAAACCGGTTCCCTTAACAATCATAATATTATACCCAATAGGTACTTCAATGTCAAGATTTGCCCGCTGATACCAGTTCCTTTTATAAATGGAAATATAGATACTTTTTTCCGATAGAAATTCTTCCCGGATTCTTCCGTCAGCTTCAAAATCCAGTATCAGTCTGCCCTCTTCCGGACCGGTTCCCTTTTGAACTGCATTTTCCTCTTTTCCAATCACTTCTACAATCAGTCCCATCTCTTCATAAAGATAATCCATTTCCTTCCGGTGACATTCCGGCTGGCCGGTGCAAAGCGTATATGCATTAAGTCCCGGATAAAGCTGTCGGAGCATATACTGTTCTTCCTCCTGTCTTAGATATGCGCCATCTTCCGCATCAATGACAAATAGCCGCATGTCCCGGTAGGAAATGCCTTTCTGCTCTAATACTGCTTCGATTATTTTCCGAAAAAATGCATTGCAGGGAAAATAAATTTCTTTTTCAATCAGGTCATCCTGATGGCTATTCCTGTTTTCTGATTGCAGATTGCTTTTATTCCTGCGTAAAAGACTTTTTAATTTTTTCCACCATTTCATGCTTCATTATATGATGCAAAGGTTTCTAATAATTCCTCCAGCTGTTCGTAAGTCTCCACTTCATTGAGCAGGCTTCGAAGCCTGGATGCATGCTTGTAGCCGCCGGTGTACCAGGCTGCGTGCTTACGCATTTCCCGCATTCCGGTAAATTCGCCCTTAAAGGCAATCTGCATCTTTGCATGACGCAGCACCATATCCACCATTTCTTTGGCGGATGGCTTCGGCAGTTCTTCCCCCGTTTCTAAGAAATGGTTAATCTGTGCAAATATCCATGGATTTCCCTGTGCTCCCCTTGCTATCATCAGCCCGTCACAGCCGGTTTCCTGCTGCATCCGATATGCATCCTGCGGTGTAAAAATATCACCGTTTCCGATGACCGGAATCTTTACTGCTTCTTTCACTTTCCGGATAATCTCCCAGTCCGCTTTGCCGGAATAATACTGTTCCCTGGTCCGTCCATGCACCGCAATGGCAGCTGCCCCGGACTCTTCCGCAATATGTGCCATCTCTACTGCATTGACATGGGCTTCATCAAAGCCCTTTCTGATTTTTACCGTCAGAGGCTTCTTTATGGCTTTCGCTGTCTTTTCGATGATTTCACCTGCCAGAATCGGATTTTTCATCAGTGCAGAGCCGTCACCATTATTGACTACCTTTGGCACCGGACATCCCATATTGATGTCAAGAATATCAAACGGTCGATGTTCGATACGCTTTGCCATCTCGCTCATAATTTCCGGGTCGGAGCCAAAAAGCTGCAGGGAAACCGGATGTTCCCGCTCATCAATGGCAAGCAGGCTCTCGGTGTTCTTATTATTATAATAAATGCCTTTAGCACTGACCATTTCCATGCAGATAAGTCCTGCTCCCTGCTCTTTGCAAAGTACACGAAATGGCAGGTCTGTTACCCCTGCCATTGGTGCTAATATCAAATTATTATCAAGTGTTACATTTCCTATTGTCAGTTTCATCGTTTCTGTTTTGCGTAAATAAGACGCATTCCTTCTAATGTCAGTGTCGGATTGTAGTACTGAATATATTTTGTCTCATTTGCGATGATTTTACCCAGTCCGCCGGTTGCAACTACTTTTACATCCTTAAGTCCGGATTCTTTTATCATATTTTTTACGATATATTCTGTCTGTCCAATCTGTCCGAATATCAGTCCTGCCTGCATACTGCTGATAGTTTCTCTTGCAAGGATGGTAGACGGTTTCTTAATCTCGATTTCCGGAAGCTTCGCCGCATCTTCCCAGAGTGCCTTTGCAGAAATGCGGATTCCCGGTGAAGTTACTCCTGCGAAGAAATCTCCATTTCCATTGATGAAGTCATAGGTGGTTGCTGTACCATAGTCAATTACTACAACCGGTCCGCCATAAAGCTCATATGCACCTACAGCGTCTACAATACGGTCTGCGCCAATCTGTGCCGGATTCTCGGATGTGATACGGATTCCTGTCTTCACGCCCGGCTCCACCACCATTGGCTGAATCCCAAAATATTTAATCATTCCACTGCAGAGGGAGTGCATCACATTTGGTACTACCGATGAAATGATGGCATCTTTGATTTCATTATGGGAAATCTCGTTATGCTCTAACAAATCAATGATTGTAATACCGTATTCATCAGAAGTTCTCTGCATTTTTGTTGTCATACGAAATGTTGTAACTAATTTTTCCTTATCAAACACCCCGATGGTAATGTTGGTATTTCCTACGTCAATTGCCAGTAACATATTAGTCCTCCTTATCCTCTGTGAATTCTTCTCCCAGGAAAAATACACGGTAATACATTTCAAGCGATTCAAAGAGCTCTGTCTTTTCCCGCTGCATCTGTTTGATTTTTAACACACTGCCGATTTCATCATAAAAGAAATCTCCATCCTCACATTCCGTCCGGAAATTAAGATTTCCCTCTTTGTCAAATATAAGCTGCAGTGTTCCTCCGATATCCTCTGTATACAGTACACAAAGAATATTCAAATCCTCTTTGATTCCCTCCGGAAGTCCGTTAAACAACGGATTCAGATAGAATTTCTTGGTATAAGCGCTGGAACCGCATAAAACGATTTCTTCCTGCTCCATATATTCATACTCCTTTTTTTATTTATGCCTTTTTTATATCTGGTAAATGTGGCTTTTCCTGTCTATCCTATAAACATCTATCTCTATGCATATCTATACATATCCATAAATCCCGCGGACAGATACTTCCCCGGAAGACACCAGTTTTCTTGCTTCCCAGGTATCCACGATTAATTCGCCCCGGTCGGTAATGCCCTGTGCCACTCCATCAAATGGCTCTTTCGGGTCTAACACTCTTACCTTCTGCCCTTTATTGGCAAGGCTTGCATCGTATTCCTTCCGCAGATCCCGTAAATCCTGATATGCCATAAACCGGTCATAATAATGCTCGAATTCTTCCCAGACAGCTTCTATTAATGCTGCACGGTTTACCCGTTTTCCACTTTGTAACAGAAGTGAGGTGGCATTCTGCGCAATTTCTTCCGGGAAACTTTCATTATTCACATTGATACCAATGCCTACCACAATATGGTTTACATAATCCATCTGTGCACTCATTTCCGTCAGGATTCCTACTACCTTCTTACCATTGATGACAATATCATTTGGCCACTTTATCTTTGCTTCCATACCGGTGCAGCGGGTAATGCCCTTTGCCACCGCCATAGCTGCCACCAGTGTCAGCATGGATGCATTGGAAGGATTCAGCTCCGGTTTTAAAATCAGTGTCATAAAGATTCCGGTTCCCGGCAGGGAACTCCAGCCTCTTCCACGTCTTCCTTTTCCGGCATCCTGCTGGTCTGCCACCACAAGGGTTCCATGCTCTGCACCCTCTTCTGCAAGACGGCTGGCTCTTACATTAGTAGAATCTGTTTCATCATAATAATAGATTTTTTTCCCAATCCAATCTGTTTTACGGATACTGCTCAATTCATTTTCGCTTAAGATATCCGGTGTGCCTACAATCCGGTAGCCCCGGTTCTGCACCGCTTCAATTTCATAGCCATCCTTTTTCAACTGATTGATTGCCTTCCACACTGCGGTTCTTGATACACCAAAGCGTTCACAAAGCTCCTGTCCGGAAACATAACCTTCCGCTTCCCGCAGTGCTGCAAGTATTTTTGCTTTCATAGGTTCCTATTCTCCTAAAGTTGCAAGCATAACTGCCTTAATCGTATGCATACGATTCTCTGCTTCATCAAATACGATGGATTTCTCACTTTCGAATACTTCATCGGTTACTTCCAGTTCGGAGTATCCGAATTTCTCATAGACATCCTGTCCAATCCTGGTCTTAAGGTCATGGAATGCCGGGAGACAATGCATAAACAATGCCTGCTCTCCTGCATTATCCATCAGCTTCTTATTTACCTGATATGGCATCAGGTCTGTAATACGCTCTTTCCATACCTCTTCCGGCTCACCCATGGATACCCACACATCAGTATAGACAATATCTGCACCCCTGGTTCCTTCCATGGCATCCTCTGTTAAGGTAATGGTTCCGCCTGTGCGGGATGCCACATCTTCACAATATGTAACCAGCTTTGGATCCGGGAAATACTTCTTATTAGTACAAGCCACAAAATGCATTCCCAGTTTTGCACAGGTTACCATCAGGGAATTTCCCATATTATAACGGGCATCTCCCATATATGCCAGCTTTACGCCCTTTAATCTGCCAAGATGCTCGCGGATGGTTAACATATCTGCTAACATCTGGGTCGGATGAAATTCATTGGTCAGTCCGTTCCATACCGGAACGCCTGCATATTTTGCCAGTTCTTCTACGATATCCTGTCCATAGCCACGATATTCGATTCCGTCAAACATACGTCCCAAAACTCTTGCGGTATCCGGAATGCTCTCTTTCTTTCCAATCTGGGAACCTGACGGGTCAAGGTAAGTTACGTGCATGCCAAGGTCATGGGCTGCCACTTCAAAAGAACAACGGGTTCTGGTACTGGTCTTTTCAAAAATCAGGGCAATGTTTTTGCCAATCAGGCTGTCATGCAGAATACCCTGTTTCTTCTTTGCTTTCAGGTCTGCTGCCAGATCTATCATATAGAGGATTTCTTCTGGTTCAAAATCCATCAATTTTAAGAAATTACGTCCTTTTAAATTCATTGCTTTTTCCTCTTTTCTTCTTACTCTTTGATACAAAACGGGCTGTCCTACATAGATGTGGCAGCCCGATTTCATTTTAGGTTTATGGTTTCCTTTTTAATTATTTATCTCCGGCAACCTCTGTAATTGATTTTACCAGTCCTGCAACGCCCTGTATCTCAGATGGAATGATAATCTTTGTTGCCTTTCCGTCCGCAGCCTTTGCAAAAGCTTCCAGGCTCTTAAGCTGTAATACAGCATCGTCCGGTGCTGCTTCTTTCAAGAAACGAAGTCCGTCTGCATTTGCCTGCTGAATCTTTAAGATTGCTTCTGCCTGACCTTCTGCTTCTTTTACGGTTGCTTCCTTCTGTGCCTCTGCACGTAAAATTGCGGCAGTCTTCTCTGCCTCTGCATCTAAGATTGCTGATTCTTTCTTACCTTCTGCTACAAGAATCGTAGATTTCTTCTCACCTTCTGCACGAAGAATTGCTTCACGTCTTTCACGCTCTGCCTTCATCTGTTTCTCCATAGCATCCTGAATTGCCTTTGGTGGGATGATATTCTTTAACTCTACACGGTTTACCTTGATTCCCCATGGGTCTGTTGCCACATCCAGGGAAGCTCTCATCTTGGTATTGATGGTCTCTCTTGAAGTAAGGGTCTCATCTAATTCCAGATCACCGATGATATTACGAAGTGTGGTTGCTGTCAGATTTTCGATTGCCATAATCGGATTTTCAACACCGTAAGCAAATAACTTCGGGTCTGTAATCTGGAAATATACAACGGTGTCAATCTGCATGGTTACATTATCTTTGGTAATTACCGGCTGTGGTGGGAAATCAACCACCTGCTCTTTTAAAAGAACTCTCTTTGCGATACGGTCAATAAACGGTGCTTTAAAATGAAGACCTACGCCCCAGGTTGCAAGATATCCGCCCAAACGCTCTACAACAACTGCATTTGCCTGCGGTACAATCTTGATACAGGATACAATAATTACCAGTACTAGTATTACTAAAATGATAAGTGCTATTAATCCTTCCATTTTTACCCTCCAAAACTTATATTTTGAATAACTATTCACATATTACTATACTTTTTCCAAGATTACAACAGGGTGCCAAAAACTTCTTTTGACACCCTGACTTTATACTCTCTTATATTTTCTTACATTTTCCTAGAAAAATACATGGTTTCCGATGACTACTCCTGCCTGACCGGAACTTGCACGGCGGAAGCTTAATGCCCCACCGGTATTATCTACACCGGATAATGCTTCCTGTGCTGCCTGTAAACAGCTTCCACTGACACCGCTTGAAATAACAGATGCAACTTTTCCGTTTCCTGCCGGTGTAAACTGACCGCTCTGGTAAATTACATCATAAAGGCTGGATGGATATGCACCACTTCTCAGACGGTTCATAACAACTGCTCCGACTGCCAGCTGGCCTTCATAACACTCACTGCCTGCTTCGCACTGGATTAATGCAGCAAGAAGTGTTACTTCATCACAGTTTGCTGCTACAGATGCATTCTGTGTTACCATGGTTGTTGTAGTCTGTGCAGCTTTCTTTGCTGCCTCTTCTGCAGCCTTCTCTTCCAATGCAGCTCTTTCTTCTTCCATGGAAACTGCTGATGCTACATTTAAGGATACGGTTACATAATCTGCAGATACAAATGCAGTGGAATTCTTTAAGCTGACTGCGACCCATCCTTCCGGAGATTCTGTCTGTGTATCAACTACAAGCTTATCTCCTTCTGATGCTGCCTTGATAACAGATGCATCCGGATTTGCTTCACTGCGGACACGAAGACCGCCGGTGGTTACGGTTGCTACGGTGTCACATACGGTCTGTGCATAAGCATATGCTTCCTGACCTGCCACACAATATTCGCTCTTTACATATCCGTCTACAGAACCGGATGTAATATGATACCAGCCATCTAATGTCTCTACGATATCAGCTGCTGCACCTTTATATAATTTTCCAATTACTTCAGACTCTCCATCTGCGGAGCTTCTTATATATAAGAAATCATCCACATCTGCCATAAGCTTACTATTCCATGCCTGCTGCTCCTCACTAAGCTGAGGCTCCTCTTCCTGTGCTTCTGCACCAACCACTACATCTGCACGTTCAATGGATGCCTGCTCGGTTGCCGCGTCTCCCAATGATGCCAATTCTTCTATAATGCCGGCGGAGCCATCTGCCTGTACATCTGCCACAGCTTTTGTTTCCTGCTGCGGTTCCGGTACATTTTCTACTGATGCTGTCTGCATAACTGCTGTGACTGCGGTTACAACGGTAAGCATCACTGCTATAATTGTGCTCTCAATCACTCTTTTTCTTAAATTCATTTTGACCTCCATAACATATACCCTGTTTTTCTTTTTTAAGGATTATTAACAAGTATATGTCATTTTATTCATTTTTATTACATTTATTACGAATTTGTTACATCACGGATTATAACAAAGTAATTTTTATTTGTCAAGTTTCTGTACTTTTTATCCAATTCATGATATAATTTCCTAATAATAATTACGCAAAATCACAAGAAAAGATTTCGTCTTTTTTCGTAATGGTTATCAAGGAGGATGTATTTTTATGAAGGAACGTAAGCAAAAAGATTCTGCTTTGAAGCAGAATCCAGTAAAGGCTCCAAAGCCTGCAAAAGCACAGAAAGTGCCAAAAGCACCAAAAGTGCCTAAGGAAAAGAAGGAGAAAAAGTCCGGACTTCACTCCATGCGCTTTAATGTTGTACAGTTAGTTCTGCTGAGTATTATCATCAGTGTTGCTTCTCTTCTGATTATGATTATACCGGTTGCTGATAATGCAATTTCCACTCTGGCAGAAAGCTATATGCGTGATGTCTGTGATACCTGCGGTTTAAATGTTGATGCTGCCCTGAACCGGAGCGGTAACATTATTTTAAATCAGGCATATCTTGAAACTCTGATCGGTGATGTCCGCATCAATGATCTGGATTCCAGTTACGCCTATGTGGTTGGTTCAGATGGAACCATGATTTATCATCCGGATGAAAGCAAAGTCGGACAACCTGTAGAAAATCCCGCAATTAAACAGGTGGTAGCTGATTTGGAAGCAGGTAAAGAACAGCAGGATGGTATGGCAATCTATGAATTCAGAGGTGCTGAAAAATATGCGGCTTACTATGTTACTTCCAATAAAGCAGCTATTTTGGTCATTACTGCTGACCGTGGAGATATTTTAAGTGCTAAGGATGCAATTTATGCCCGCGCCGGTGGTGCCGCTATTATTATCTTTATTGTACTGGGAATCATTTCTTTCCTTATTGCAAGTAAAATGACCCGTCCGATTGTAGAGATTACCAATGTTATCAAACGTTTCTCTTCCCTGAACTTTGCAGAAAGCCCGACTACTATCCGCATCAGCAAACGTAAGGATGAAACCGGGCAGATGGCAAGAGCTATCGGAGATTTACGTGAAAAGTTAGTTACAATTGTTTCACAGATTAAGTCCCAGAGTGAACTGCTTTACAATGCATCTACTGAACTGGATACCAATGCATCCCACACAACATCAACCGTAGGAAATGTTGAAACCGCAGTAAATGAAATTGCTACCGGAGCTACCAACCAGGCTTCCGAAACCCAGAAAGCTACCGATGATATCGTTAATATGGGTAACATGATTGAACATACCAACAGTCAGGTTGAAAATCTTACAAGCACTGCTAACCTGATGCGTGAATCCAGCGAGGAAGCTGCTGCCACCCTGAAAGAACTGGACAACATCAACCAGCAGGCAATTGCTTCTATTGATGTTATTTATGAACAGACCAATATAACTAATATCTCTGCCCTGAAGATTAAAGAGGCTACAACTTTGATTTCTTCCATCGCAGAAGAAACAAACCTGCTTTCCTTAAATGCTTCTATCGAAGCTGCCCGTGCCGGTGAGGCAGGACGTGGATTTGCCGTTGTTGCATCGCAGATTCAGAAACTGGCTGACCAGTCCAATGAATCTGCAAACCAGATTGACCAGATTATCCATGCTTTGATTGAAGATTCTGAAAAAGCAGTTAAGACCATGGATGAGGTTAAAACTATTATGAACCTGCAGAGCGAAAACGTACATAAGACCGGTCAGGTATTCGAACAGGTTCGTGATGGAATCAGTTCTTCTATCAGTGGCGTAGGCGAGATTGCCACCAGAACAACACAGCTTGATAAAGCCCGTGGAGATGTTGTGGATGTCGTACAGAATCTTACCGCAATTGCCCAGCAGAATGCAGCAAGTACCGAAGAAACTTCCGCTTCCGTTATGGAAGTCAGCAATGTTATGCAGGAAATCATGGAAAATGCAAATCGTCTGAAAGAGATTGCTTCCATCCTGGAAGAAAATATGAATTCATTTACTTTATAATATGCAATAGAAAGAACTCCACCCGGCTGGATATTCCAATCGGATGGAGTTCTTTTTTGCGGGTTATAGGACAAAACGTGTTGATGGCTAAT
>ULKK01005543.1_pt1 | contig 11296 bp, 10 predicted proteins | sample 1951131 | NCBI WGS metagenome assembly ULKK01 (sample SAMEA4835498, study PRJEB28245) | human gut metagenome | biome: gut microbiome; material: fecal sample | place: Denmark | collected 2008 | reverse complement strand
CCTCTAAATAGCAGTGGCGGAAGATGCCAACCGGTGTAAGTTTTTGCTCTCTGGCATAGGAAAGAAGGGTATCATGAACCGATGGCAATTCTTCATACGCTCCATGATGATAGAGGCAGACTGCTTTCTGGGCAGGGAGATTTAGGATATGTTCGCCCTTACTTCCTGCCGGGACAACAGCAAAAAAGGACATATCCTTTGCATCTGTAATGGGAGCTTCCGTAAAATAAATCTGCCCGGTATGTGCCGGACCATAGTTCTGCAGTGCTTCCAAGGCAACCTCTCTTAGCAAATTCGTCTTTTCTGCGATGCTGTCACTTTCCGTTTTGCGGCAGTACACCGTTTGTGGTGGAATTGTAATGATTTCCATTGATTCAAATCCCTGATTGATTCTTTCGTATAAGGCTTTGATATTGGCATTTAATTCATCCCGCAAAGATTCCAGTCTTCGAACCATGGATAAAAGGTCGTTGGAGTTGTCGAAGTAGCCGTGGATTTCTTCCAGTGACAGCCCAAGATTCTGCAGCGAGCGGATGGTTCGAATCTTCGTCAGTGTATCAATGGTATAGTAACGATTGCCGGATGGGTCTTCTTTTACATCCGGAAAAACCAGTCCATGAGCTTCATAATTTAAAATAATTCTTCTTGTGATGCCCACAAAGTCTGCGGCATCTCCAATTGAAAACAGTTCTTTCAAAATGTACCCCCTTTTTATTTATTCGGTGATTGTGAAAAGAATGGATTTAGAAATTTTGAAGAAATAAAGTCGGCTGCATCACTTCAAAACACCGTAGTTCTAAAATATATGTTTTGCTTTTCTCTATGAAAGCCAGTCTTTCCAATGTTTGACAGTCTGCACCGGTTGTCCGCCTGCATACAGATACATAAACAAGCCTGTTAGGAGGTCTTGGCATTCTGTTATGCAACCGGCAATGCAGGCACAGGGATGTGCCTGCAAGGCGCAGTTGAATATGGATATGAATTTGCGCCGGTTGCCGGAATCATAAACTTATTTGCCAGAATGCCTAGACCTCCTTACGGGTTTGTGAAAGTATCTGTAGCAGACGGACAATCGGGCAGCCGGTCAAAGCAACGGAAAGACAGCTTACAAACAAGCAAAACATGTATTTTAGAACTGTGGTATTTTAAGACAAAGCAACACTCTTTAACTCTTTAAAAATTTCCATACCATATTTCTTTTCTCAAATTTCGGCAAAATTTGTAAAATAATTGCATCGTACATTGATGTACGGTGTAAAATAACAGTGTAATTGTAACACAGCATTGAGAGTGTGAAAAGTGAAAAAAGAAAGAAAAAAAGTAATTTAAGAAGGGAAGGATGTACATGAAACAAAAGAAGAAAAGTTTATTTTCCTTGTTACTTGCGTTGATGATGGTAGCAGGTCTTATGCAGGGGATGACAGTTGAGACAAAGGCAGCTACAAATTCGGTTCAGGCAGGACCATTTACGTTGTCAAGGGATTCGAAAGCAATTGTAGAAGGAGTCGATTATACCTATGGAAAATATGAATCTGGAAATAGAAATTCGCTTACCATTCTGACGGATGACATTACGATTGCAATGGATGAAAATGCAGAACCTACATCAGATATTATTGAGCTGGGAGAATTTAATAACCCCCCACTTGACAGTTTTTCTAAGGTAACATTTTCAAATTTAAAAATGAAATCTTATTATAATAATATATACAGTAATGTAGACCATATTCATATTACATTGGTTGGAAGCAATGAACTGGTCAGCATAAAAAGAGACTCTGAAACTTATGGTAGGTTTGCGATTTTTGGACATGGAAGTGTAAGCATTGAGAATAGTCCAAACGGTTCTCTTTATGCAACTGCAGATGGACTCGGCTGGGGTGCCATTTCTGTATCAGAAGGATATGGAAAAAGTGATGCATGCATTACAGTTGGAGATGCCATGTCAATGAAAAGTTCTACAGCTATGATGGCAGATATTTCAGAATTGACAGATACACCGAAGACATGGACAAATTGTATTGCAGTTAATAACAATGAGGACTATAGAGAGCGAGGATTTGCCAAAACACTCCTGATTGGTATGTGGAAGCACAGTCACACATGGAGTTATGCAGTGGATGAAGGCAAAGATGGAAGCCGTATTCTTGCCACCTGCAGTGGCTTGGGAGATTGCAATGAGAAAGATGCATCTTTATGGTTATCCTTATCAGCTGAGAATACAGACTATGATGGAACAGCAAAAGCTGCCAATATAACAACATCCGAAGACTGGAAGAGACTTAATCTTCCGGTTCCGGAAATCGTATATTATCTGAGCGGAACAGACACAAAGACCAACAGTGACAACAGCGGAGCAGAAGCCGTTGGAGGTGCACCAAAGTTACCGGGCAGTTATAAGGCACAGATTACAGTTGGAACAGATACAAAAGCAACAAAAGAATTTACAATTACATGCAAGCATGGTGGATGGGTGGAAACAGTATCAGATTCCTATCTGAAAACAGCAGCAACCTGTACGGCACCGGCAGTTTACTACAAATCCTGCAAGCTGTGTGGGGCAAAGGGAACGGAAACATTTACCAGTGGAAATCCATTAGGACATGACTTTAGCAACAATGCAGAAGTCTGCAGACGGGAAGGCTGTAATGAGAAGAACCCGGATTATAAACCGGCAACACCGGTCATTATTGAAGGCGCTGGTGGAGAATGGACAAAGGAAAGTGGTGCAACGCTTCGTTTCCGCAGTGACGCCGGTATCAGCAGCTTCCTTCGTGTAGAAGTGGATGGCACCGTAGTAGATGCGAAAAACTATACGGTAACAGAAGGCTCTACCATTGTCACCTTTACTGCAGAATACTTAGAAAGCCTTGCTACCGGAAAGCATACGGTTGCGATTGTGTCTTCTATCAGTGGGGAAGAAAAGAAAGCAACCGCCGAATTTACCGTTGCGAAGAAAGCTGATACAACAAATGGAAGTAATAATGCAACTGCAGACCAGACCACAGCACAGAAAACAAAAGTATTGAAAACAGGTGATGAATCACCGGTTGGATATCTGCTTGCACTCTTGGCATTATGCGGAGCGGCAGTAGTATTCACAGGGAAAAAGGGTTATTTGAAATAGAATATAGATGAGATAAAAAAGCCATACATAAAAGCAAATCCTCTGCATACAATGTAAAAACAAGTATTGCAGGGGATTTTCTTTGAAAAGCTATATAGAAGAAAGAGCCGTAGAAATAGCCAAATACATTATAGATAACAATGCGACAGTGCGTCAGACCGCAAAGCAGTTTGGAATCAGTAAGAGTACGGTACATAAGGACGTAACAGAACGTTTATCCCAGGTGAATCCGACCCTGGCGCGGGAAGCAAGGAAAGTACTGGATGTCAATAAGTCAGAGCGTCATATCCGTGGGGGACTGGCAACGAGAGAAAAATATCTTCATCAGCATGTGACGGGTTGATATGTTTGAAACAAAGAAAACGTAATATTGTGCCCGGCATTGGGAAAAATCAGTGCGGCGGCGCAATCAAAAAGAAATGCCAGTATCAGCAGCGTAAGAAAAATGCGTTGTAGGGGTACTGGCATTTTTTTCCATAAATGAGATGCAATCCGTGCAAACACGCAGACCCAGAGCACACCGGCGATGCCGAATCCCAATGCAGAATAAAGACAGATATAACCGCCAATCTGCAGTGGATAATCGTGATAATCCCAGTAACGCAGGTGGAAAACTTGGGCGAGGAACCATCCGATAAAAAGTTCTACGAAAGAGCCGAGAAGCACCGCAAGAAAAAAGACTTTGACCGGATGCTTCTGAAAGCGTCTTAAAATAAGCAGCATCAGGACAGCCCCCACACCATAGACCGGAAGCCATGGACCATAGAGAAAGCCACGGTTACAGAAAGTGCCATCCTGCACATAAAAAAGCAGCACTTCCCACAGGTATCCAAGGAACGCCCCCAGAAAGAAAAAGAAAATGTATTGTGTGATGGATTTAATCAGATAATCTTTACGCATACAGGGAGTATTTCCATATAATAAAGAATTATGTGTTGTCGAAAATGATGACTCAGAATGTTCAATGAGAATGCAGTAGAAAATGTTAGTGAAAATATTTGTTCAAAGGATGCCGGAAAACAAAATAAGGTCTTGTCTTTCCAGGATGGCTCAACTATAATAAAATTTAGACGCTGGGCGAGTCTCAGCAAAAATTAGGAGGAAAAACGTCCATGGATAAGGAAAAAGTTATTGTCATTGATTTTGGCGGACAGTACAACCAGCTGGTTGCAAGACGTGTCCGTGAATGCAATGTATATTGTGAAATATATTCTTACCGCACGGATATCAAGACAATCAAAGCGATGAACCCGAAGGGAATTATCCTGACCGGAGGCCCAAATAGTTGTTATGAGGCAGATTCACCAACTTACAGCAAAGAGCTTTTTGAACTTGGTATCCCGGTTCTGGGACTTTGTTACGGCGCACAGCTCATGATGCATGTGTTGGGCGGCAAGGTAGAAAAAGCACCGGTTCGCGAATATGGTAAGACAGAAGTAATGGTAGATAAGAATTCACCATTATTCCAGAATGTAGAAGAAAAGACCATTTGCTGGATGAGCCATTTTGATTATATTTCAAAGACAGCACCTGGTTTTGAAATCGTAGCACATACTGCAGACTGCCCGGTGGCAGCAGCAGAAAATCGTGAAAAAAATCTCTATGCCATCCAGTTCCACCCGGAGGTACTCCATACCAAAGAGGGAACCAAGATGCTCCACAACTTCGTACGTGGTGTCTGTGGCTGTGCCGGAACATGGAGAATGGATTCCTTTGTGGAAAATACCATCAAGGAAATCCGTGAAAAAGTCGGCAACGGAAGAGTGCTTCTGGCATTGTCCGGCGGAGTGGATTCTTCTGTGGCAGCAGGTCTTTTATCCAGAGCAATCGGAAAGCAGCTTACCTGCGTATTTGTTGACCATGGCCTTCTTCGTAAAGACGAGGGAGATGAAGTGGAAAATGTATTTGGACCGAACGGTCAGTTTGACTTAAACTTCATCCGTGTAAATGCCCAGGAGCGTTACTATAACAAGCTTGCCGGAGTAACAGAGCCGGAAGCAAAACGTAAAATTATCGGTGAAGAATTTATCCGTGTCTTTGAAGAAGAAGCAAAGAAAATCGGAGCCGTTGATTTCCTGGCACAGGGAACCATTTATCCAGATGTGGTAGAAAGTGGTCTTGGCGGAGAATCCGCTGTCATCAAATCCCACCATAACGTAGGTGGTCTTCCGGAATATGTTGATTTCAAGGAAATCATCGAGCCATTGCGTAACCTCTTCAAAGATGAGGTTCGTAAAGCCGGTCTTGAGCTTGGAATTCCGGAGCATCTGGTATTCCGTCAGCCATTCCCGGGCCCGGGTCTTGGTATCCGAATCATCGGTGAAGTCAATGCTGAGAAAGTCCGCATCGTACAGGATGCCGATGCCATCTACCGGGAAGAAGTGGACAAGGCAGTAGCTGCTTACAAGAAAGAAAACGGCGAAGCTCCATCCTGGATGCCGAACCAGTATTTCGCAGCTCTGACCAATATGCGTTCCGTTGGAGTAATGGGCGACGAGCGAACCTACGACTACGCAGTTGCACTGCGCGCCGTAAATACCGTCGATTTCATGACCGCCGAAAGCGCAGAGATTCCATTTGCAGTACTGCAAACTGTAATGAGCCGAATCATCAACGAGGTACGCGGGGTAAACCGTGTATTCTATGATTTGACAAGTAAGCCACCTGGAACGATTGAGTTTGAGTAGTACAAGAGTACATGGATTATTTTATAAGGCAGGTGGTCTATAGGATTGCCTGCATTGTTTTCTTCCTTTGTAATATGAGGATAGTTGATGTATATTGTTGCCAATTTTGCATGAAATTAGGTTAAAATAATTTGAAATTCTGAAGAGGGAAAATTCAGGTTAATATATTATTGTGCTTGTAATATGCTACTATTAAATAGGTCTATATTTTGCATCTCAAAGTTGAAAAGACGTTATAGTAATATAAGTGGAGGTTTGGAATAGAATGAGTATAATTAGTGAGCTAGTTAGTGTAGTGGGTACACTATTAGGAGCATGGGGAGTGGCACTGGCGATAATTAGTAATAGGAAAAACAGAAAATTAAAAACAGTTACATGGTCGGATATACAGTCTGCAACAAAATTTTTTTGGAGAAAGTTAAAAAACGAAAAATTTGAGCCTACATTTATTATTACGCCAGGACAAAAAGGTGGAATAATTGCACAGTTAATTAGTGATTTCTATGAAGAAGAGATTCCGATATTTTCAGGTTTTATTGAAAAAAAGGATAAGGAACAAGTTGAAGACGATAATTATTTAACATTATCGACAACAAAATGGCATGTACATATGCCAATTTCTCTTAAAACATGTAAACAGAAAGATAAGGTTAAATTACTTATTGTTGATGATTTTGTGATGTCGGGAGATTTTTTGTATAAATTGGAAAATGCGCTTTTGGAACTTGGATATTTGAAGCAGAATATTTATTCGTGTGCAATAGCTGTAACAAAAGTAGCTATAGATGCTAATAAAGCACCCGACTATCATTGGAAAGTAGTTGAAGATAAAGACTTTTATTTCCCATGGGGAAAAGCAGAGTAGGAGAGGCTTTTTAATAATGATAAATAATAGTGTAGTTTATAACACTTTGGTTAATTCTGTATATATATTATTGCTAAAAGTCAATCAAAGTGTATCACATAGAAAAAAGATTGTTGTAGAGAAAAAAAGAACAGCAGATTTTGTTACTAATATTGATTTTGGAGTTGAACGGATATTGATAGAAGGTTTAACGGAAATTGATAATATTCCATGTCTTTCGGAAGAGTCTAACCAATTTATTAAATGTAATAACTATTGGGCAATTGATCCTGTTGATGGTACAACAAATTTAATTCATGAATATCCTAGTTATTGCGTTTCAATTGCAAAAGTAAAAAATGGCATTACGGAATATGGTTTTGTTTACAATCTTGCAACTAAAGATCTCTTTATTGGTATAAAAAATCAAGGCGCATATTTGCTTAATACAAGAAATGCCAAGGAGAAGAAGATTGGTGTATCTGATATTTACAATTTGTCGGATAGTTTAATCGGATTTGGCTTACCTTATGATAGATCAAAGACGGATAAAATTTTTATGATTTCAAGTAAAATATTAAAGAACTGCCATGATTTGAAACGTAATGGTCCAGCGTCACTAGACATTTGTTATGTGGCTAGTGGACGATTTGATGGATATTATGAATACGATTTAAAAGAGTGGGATTATAAAGCAGCAAAATTAATTCTTGAAGAGGCAGGAGGGAAAATTACAAATTGGCATGGAGAGAATATTCGAAAGGGAACTAGCAATATTGTTGCTTCAAATGGTAGATTGCATAAACAAATATTAAAATATTTAGAAGCTGATAATTGAAAACTTTGTGTATGTAGTTTGTTTAGATGTTGATTATAGATGTGATTTTTAAATAACAAAAATTTATAAGAATTAAAATGTGGCAACAGAAAATTAGTGAGCCAAAATAAAATGTGCAAATGAGGTAAAATATCGGCAGATTTTAAATGAAAATTAAACGAAGTAGTTTAAGGTGAAGCGATCGTTTTACGAGTTTGAATAGCAACCAGCCCCAGCCCCCCTAAATGGCATTAACCAGCCATGATATGTACCCAGAATCCTGGACACATATTTACGAACTAGGCTGAACACATGGATGCTATCCTGTATTGTCCAGGCGGCCTCCATTTTGTTTTTGCCTGAATTCTTTTGTTATTATAATAATCTATATATTCTGCAACCGCTTGTGAAAATTCTTCGAAAGAAGAATAGTTTTTTTCATAGCCATAATACAGTTCATTTTTTAATCGTCCAAAGAATGTCTCCATAATACAATTCTCATAACAATTACCTTTTCGTGACATGGATTGTATAATGCCATGTTCCTGTAAAGCATTTCTAAAATAAGCATGTTGATACTGCCAGCCTTGATCTGAATGAAATATCAATCCTTCAACTGAAGGAAATTTTTCAAATGCTTTATTCAGCATTCTTTTTATCTGTTCAAGATTAGGACTCATGGATAAATCATATGAGATGATTTCATTTGTATTCATATCTAGCACTGGAGAAATATAACACTTTCCCCATGAAAAATTGAACTGTGATACATCTGTGGTCCATTTTTGTAAAGGCAAAGTTGTACTGAAATCCCTGTCTATTATGTTGTCAGCAATCTTACCAACTTCACCCTTATAAGAATGATATTTCTCCTTTGGTCTTTTTCCGGCTAGACCTGCTTCATGCATAAGACGCTGAACTCTTTTATGGTTCACCTGATACCCGCGATTAATAAGTTCCTGGTGAACCCGTCTTACACCATACCTGCGCTTGTTCTCAACAAAAACACTTTTTATTTCTTCTAGTATTTCTTGATTGCGTTCGGCAATAACATCGTTTCTGCTAATCTCAAAATAGTAAGTAGATCTAGCCATGTGCATTGCTTTAAGGAGATATTTTAATTGGTATTCGTTTTCTCTGAGTTTTTTGATGATTGCTGCTTTTTCGCCTTGAGTTGCGCAGCCCATTTTTCTTGCCTCAAGGCGATCCGTTTTTTTATTACTTCATTCTCGGCTTTGATATATTCGTTTTCAGCTCTCAAGCGTATCAGTTCTTCTCGTTCTGATTCTGTTAAAGGTAATGGATTTGTTGACTTCTTCATTCTTGATTCCTTTGTTGGACGTCCTTTTTTACTTTCTACTAATCCATTATATCCTTGTGATTTATATTTGTATACCCATTGATAAAGCATTCCTGAGTTAATACCTGCTTCTATGGCAACTTTCCTCTTTGGTATGCCTGCAATAACTTTTAAAACCAGTTCAAGTTTTTCTTCCGGTGTCCACACTTTATTGAACACCTTATGTTTTAAAACTTCTGGACCATGTAAATCAATCAATCCAGACCATTCTCGTATATGTCTTTTGAGAGTATCTGGATTCGCACCCTCTGGGATATCTGGATACGAACCTGAATGATACAATTCAACACACATTAGTTTAAACTCATAACTATAACGCATAAAAACACCCTCCTTACTGGTTGTCCAGTAAAGAGAGTACATATCAAAGAGGGCAGATACGCCAAAAATAAAAAGCTAAAGCCAAACTATAGCAGAGGCGTGAAGTATCTCACAAAGCCCTCGGCGTTTGAGAGCGAAATACACCCATCGCACAAATTTTGTTTATGCTCTGCGTATTTCGCCCTTGTAGGGGGCTATTATAGCCGGAAACGGCAGTAAGTTCGTAAACGGATGCCAATGCATCCACTCACAAATAATATGGCAGAACTTATTTTGCCGAAGACAAGGAGGGAGTGCCTATCGGAAGAAATTCATTTATTCAAATGACAAAACTAAGCAATGTAAAAGGCAGAATCACTTATATATCCAGTCATGCAAAACAGGAAAATCTTTATGCAGTTTATGAAACCACAGAACGGAAATTCTGGCGGGAACTTGCAAAATGTAATCAGGACGAATTTGTAAAAAGCGGGACAGAAGGGAAATGCATTGAGGCAAGAGAATTGATCATTGCTTTGCCAGAGAGCTTTACAGAATTCCAGCCAGACAGATTGTTGCAACTTTTTACAAATCATTTTAAACAGAATTATGGAACAGAGTGTATTGCTGCTTTGCACCACAATAAAAGAAAGACCAATTATCACATTCATTTGATATTTGCAGAACGGAAACTACTGGATGAACCAATCATTAAGATTGCCAGTAGAAATATGTTTTATGATGAAAATGGAAAACATGTCCGAACCAAGAAAGAAATATTAGGAGAAGATGGCGAGATCCGAGAAGGCTGTAGTATTGTGAAGAAAGGAGAAGTCTATGAGAAGAAGTTGTTTACTGCGAAAGATGAACGCTTCAAGAGTAATTCGTTTCTGGATGAGGTAAAGCATTCTTATACAGATTTAATCAATATTTATGTGCAGGACGAGAGTCAGAAGTTGCAGGTATTTGAGCGTGGCAGTGTGTATCTTGCAACAAAGAAAATTGGAAAAAATAATCCGAAAGCACAGGAAATAGAAGCGGATAATCAAAAACGCCGGGAATGGAATAGGGCTGTTGATATGGCATTGATTAGTGGAGTACCGGAACCGAAGATAATGGAAGTGAAGCGGAAAGAAATCACGGAGCCGATCAGGAAATCCATTGCCCGGCGTGGAAACAGACCACGATTATTTTCCAGAGTTGTAACAGTGGCTGTTGAGGCATTGGAGTTTTTGATAGCAAGTGTGCTGTTTAAGAAACCCAGGGAAGTGCCAAAACAGACAGAGCAAACGGAAACTGAACACTCAGAGCATGTTGCTGAAAATAGCATGGCAGCAGTCAAGACAACAAAAGAAGAAAAGGCAGAACCGGAACAACCTAAAATGACAAGGCTTGCATCAAAATATTCAAAACTTTTTAAAGTGAATAGAGAACTAGAAGAACAGAATAGTGCAATTCAGAAGAAACAAAAACAGCTTTCTGCAAAAAAAGAAAGAACTGTCAGAGGTAAAGGGATGGTTTAAAGGAAGAAAGAAAAAAGAATTGCAGAATGAAATTGATGAATTGAAAAGTCAGATTAGAGATATGAAAGATTATCTTCCAAGGATTGTGCAGAAAATCGGATATAGAAGTGTACAGGAATTTTTAAAAGATTTTAAGGCTTCTCAAACTGAGTATAGCCAGTATCGAACTGCAATAGAAAAATGGAAGAAAGAAACGGGCAAAGAGCCAGTAGCACATGGTATTAGGGCGAAGTTAGCAGAAAAGAAACAAGAAATACAGAATGAACAGAAAAATAAGCAGCATACCCGTAGTCAGAACAAAGATCGGGGAGCAAGATAGGAGGACAATCATGGAGAAACACATTATGGGAGAAAATGGAATCAGTTATACTTTAGGAGAGGACGGTCTGTATTATCCAGACCTGTACCTCCCGGAAGAAATAGAGTATCCGATTGGAAAGTATGGAATGTTGAGAAAGATATATTTGCAGGAGCATCGGAAAGGATTATATCTGGAGTTGGTACTTGCCGGGAAGTTAAATGAGTATCTGCATCAGATTGACAAGGAATGTAATCAGATGATGGACAGATTAGTGGAGCAGATGAAAGAAAGGCAAGGCGTGACGGAAGAACTGAAGATGCAGGATCAGATGACATGG
>ULKK01013437.1_pt1 | contig 11345 bp, 10 predicted proteins | sample 1951131 | NCBI WGS metagenome assembly ULKK01 (sample SAMEA4835498, study PRJEB28245) | human gut metagenome | biome: gut microbiome; material: fecal sample | place: Denmark | collected 2008 | reverse complement strand
CTTCACCACCGACACCGGCTCGTCGCTGCGAGGTATAGAGATTGAGGCCGACGTGATGCTCAAGGGCACCCGCGTAGACGGCATCTACACCGCCGACCCCGAGAAGGACCCCACAGCCACCAAGTTTCACGACATCACCTTCGACGAGATTTATACCCGCAACCTGCGCGTGATGGACCTCACCGCCACCACGATGTGCAAGGAGAACAATCTGCCTATCTATGTATTCAACATGGATGTGGTGGGCAACCTCAAGCGCGTGATGGACGGCGAAGAGATAGGCACGCTGGTCCACAACTGATAACACCCTTACTACAGATACGAGAAATGGTTCGACAGAGCTTGCATTGAGCTGCTGTCGAACCATTTCTCGTATCTGCAACCGCCGCCACGCAGCGGAGGGAGTCGTCAGGTATTGAACTGATAGCTGAAGTGATATTCGTCGAGGAAGTCGAGCAGCTTCCTGGTCACATTGACGCTCTTGGCCGAGCGCATCACTATCTCTCCCCTCTGGTCCATACAGTTGTAGAAGCGTATGAGCAGGGGTGTCTGGCCGAGATTGTCGTTGAGCTTGGTGGCGAGGTTGTCTTCAAGCTCCTCGTCAAACTTGTCGCAGTCTATGCCTATCGTCATGCTGGTGATGCCGCGGTTCTTGACATCGACGAGGAACTCTACGTTGACGATATTGAGCTGGAACTTGCCCGAACCACGGTAACGCTCCACGCACTTGGCGGTGATGCGCACGAGATACTCCTTCTTGAGCATGCCGTTCCACTTGGGCCATTCGGCATCAAAGATACTCAACTCGCCAGTGCCGCTGTAGTCTTCTATCTGGATGATACCGAAGGGCTTGCCGCTGTAGTTGGAGAAGCGCTCGGTCGACTCGGTGATGATTCCGCCGAAGGTTACCTCCTGCAGTTTGCTCAGCGGCTCCATGTCGGTGTCGCGACCGCGGATGTCGATACACTGGGTATTGCAGAGGTGCTTGAGCGCCACCTCGTAGTCGTCGAGCGGATGGGCAGAGAGATAGATGCCCACCAGTTCACGCTCCTTGTTGAGTCGTTCGAGTGTGTTCCACAGCTCTGGCTTGGATGGTTGTGGATGGGCTATCTCTACATCGTCGGCACCGAAGAGCGAAGTGGCTGCCTCGGCCTTGGACGCCTGGAAGCGCTGGCCATAACGCACGATGGCATCGAGGAACGAGCCCTCCTTGCCACAAGGTGCAAAATACTGCTCACGATAGAGCCCGAAGCTGTCGAAGCCTCCGCTGTAGGCAAGGCTTTCAAAGGCTTTGCGGTTGACATTGCGGAAGTCCACGCGCTCGGCAAAGTCATAGATATCGGCAAAGGGGCCATTGGCCTCGCGCTCGTTGATGATGGCGGTGGCGGCAGCCTCGCCCATACCCTTGATGGCAGCCAGTCCGAAGCGTATCTCGCCATGGTGGTTTACACCGAAGTTCTCGTAACTCTCATTGACATCGGGTCCCAGGGTGGGCACGCCGTAGGTGCGACATTCGTCCATGAGCTTGGTAATCTCCTTGATGTCGCTCTTGCGGCGGGTCATGATGGCAGCCATAAACTCGGCCGGATAGTGAGCCTTCATATAGGCGGTCTGGTAGGCCACCCAGGAGTAGCAGGTGGCATGAGACTTGTTGAAGGCATAGGAGGCAAACTTCTCCCAGTCGCCCCAGATTTTCTCGAGCACCTGGGGGTCGTGGCCGTTGGCCTGTCCCTGCTTGATAAACTTGGGTTTCATGGCGTCTACGATGGCTTTCTTCTTCTTACCCATAGCCTTACGCAGGGCGTCGCTCTCGCCTCGGGTGAAGCTGGCCAGCTGGCGCGACAAGAGCATCACCTGCTCCTGGTAGACGGTGATGCCATAGGTGTCCTTGAGATATTTCTCCATGCAGGGTATGTCGTAGGTCACCAGCGAGGGGTCGTGCTTGCGCTTGATGAAGTCGGGAATGTAGTCCATAGGGCCCGGACGATAGAGGGCGTTCATGGCGATGAGGTCCTCGAACACGGTGGGATGGAGCTCACGCAGATACTTCTGCATGCCGGGCGACTCAAACTGGAAGGTACCGATGGTGCGGCCCTCCTGGTAGAGCTTGTAGGTGAGCTCGTCGTCGATGGGTATGGTGTCGATGTCTACATCGATGCCCTTGGTCAGCTTCACGTTCTTTACCGCCTCTTTCAACTCGGAGAGAGTCTTCAGTCCCAGGAAGTCCATCTTGATAAGGCCGGTAGACTCGATGACGTGGCCGTCGTACTGGGTGACAGCCGTCTTGAACTCAGGGAAGTCGGGGTCGTCGGCAGTAGACACGGGTACCCAGTTGCTGATGGGGTCGCGGCAGATGATGAAGCCGCAGGCATGGAGACCCACACCGCGCACGGTGCCCTCGAGCATCTTGGCATACTTGATGGTATTGCGCTCCTGGGGATTGGACGACGCCTCGGCATCACGCAGTTCGGGCGTGGCCTTGATGGCATTGGTGAGATTCATCTTCATGCCGTCGGGCAGACGGTCGGGTATGGCCTTGCAGAGGGCGTTGGCCTTGTCGAGGGGCAGACGCTCCACACGCGCCACATCCTTGATGGAGTTCTTGGTGGCCATGGCCTGATAGGTAATGATGTGGGCACAGTTCTCATGGCCGTACTTGTCCATCACCCAGCGCAGCACCTTGCCTCGGCCGTCGTCGTCGAAGTCGGTATCGATATCGGGGAGGTTCACACGGTCGGGGTTGAGGAAACGCTCGAACAGCAGGTCGTACTTGAGCGGGTCTATGCGCGTAATGCCCAGACAGTAGGCCACAACCGAACCCGCAGCCGAGCCACGACCCGGACCTACCCACACGCCGAGGTCGCGACGGGCGGCATTGATGAAGTCTGACACGATAAGGAAGTAACCAGGGAAACCCATGGTCTTCATGACGTGGAGCTCGAAGTTGATATGCTCCTTCACATTGTCGGGCAGCGGGTCGCCATAGAGCTCCTTGGCGCCCTCGTAGGCGAGGTGGGCCAGATAGTCGGCCTCAAACTTGATGCGGTATATCTTGTCGTAGCCGCCCAGGCGGCCTATCACCTTCTGGGCCTCGTCGGGCGGCAGCGGGTTTTCACCGTTCTCGTCGGAGGTGAACTCGTGGAAGAGCTGCTCCTCGGTGAAGCGGCGGCGCCACTCTTCCTCGGTGCCAAAGTCTTCGGGGATGGGGAAAAAGGGCATGATGGGGCCGTGGTCGATGCTGTATATCTCGACCTTGTCGAGTATCTCGGTGGTGTTGGCAAGTGCCTCGGGCACATCGCTGAAGATGTCGTTCATCTCCTGGCGGGTCTTAAACCACTCCTGCTTGGAGTAGCGCATGCGGTTGGGGTCGTCCAGGTCCTTGCCCGTAGAGATACAGAGCAGATGGTCGTGGGCTTCGGCGGTCTCCTTGTCCTCAAAGTGGCAGTCGTTGGTGCAGACGAGCTTGATGCCATACTCGCGGGCCATCTCGATGAGCACCTTGTTGGCCTTCTGCTGCAGGGGGAAGGCTTCGCGGTTGGCCAGGATGGTGGGGTCGGTCACCTCGTGGCGCTGGAGCTCGAGGTAATAGTCGTCGCCAAACACGCGATGATACCACTCACACGCCTCGCGGGCTCCCTCGATGTCGCCATGCAGAATCTTGGAGGGTACCTCGCCGGCAATACATGCCGAGCAGACGATGAGGTCTTCGTGGTAGCGCTCGAGGTCGGCGCGGTCGGTACGCGGACGATAGTAGTAGCCATCTGTCCACGCATTGGAGACGAGCTTGATGAGATTCTTGTAACCATTATAGTTCTTGGCCAGCACGATGAGGTGGTAACCGCTGTTGTCGCCCATCTCCTTGACCTTGTCTTCCTTGCGGCGACGCGCCACATACATCTCACAACCCAGGATGGGCTTGAAAGGCTCGAGCCCCTCCTCCTTGCGCTTCTTGTTGACGCCGGCGCAGTAGTCGGCCAGTTCCTTGATGCCATACATCACGCCGTGGTCGGTGACCGCCATACCGCGCATGCCGTCGGCAATGGCCTTGTCGACCAGGTGGGGTATCTTGGACTGACCGTCGAGTATAGAGTAGTGGGTGTGTACGTGCAGGTGTATAAAATCTTCCATAATGGTGGCGAAAATTGTGTTTGGAGTTTCAAAGTTACATACATTTGCCGACATCCACAAAAAAAACGCGGCCAATATTTGCGACATCACATTAATTAATGTATCTTTGCATAGAATATAGAGTAACCTTATGGGCAACAGAATTAAAAAACTAAAAAAGATACGTATCCACCGCGAGGGCACAGACACCATCATCTATGGTTTCATTTTCATTGCCGCCATCGCGCTGATATTGCACCGTTCGTTTGAGACCAAGATTCCCTTCTGGTCGTTCCTTGTCATTTTCGGCTCCATATATGCCATCATCCTCAATTTCTTCAGATGTCCTATACGCTACTTCGGCAGCGAGGACACCGAGCGGCTGGTCGTAGCGCCCGCCGACGGCAAGATAGTAGTAATCGAAGAGGTAGAGGAGAACGAGTACTTCCATGAGCGCCGCCTCATGGTGTCAATCTTCATGAGCCTCTTCAACGTGCATGCCAACTGGTTCCCCGTAGACGGCAAGGTGAAGTTTGTAAACCACCGCAACGGCAACTTCCACAAGGCATGGCTGCCCAAGGCAAGCGAGGAGAACGAGCACGCCGACATCATGATTACCACGCCCGAGGGTAAAGACATCCTCTGCCGACAGATAGCCGGCGCCGTGGCACGCCGCATCGTGACCTACGCCAAGCCCGGAGAGGAATGTTTCATCGACGAACACCTGGGCTTCATCAAGTTCGGTTCGCGCGTAGACGTATATCTGCCCATAGGCACCGAGGTGTGTGTCAAGATGGGGCAGACCACCACGGGCGACCAGACAGTGATAGCCAAACTAAAGGACTGATACAACCATGTTACAGACCATCAAGAAAATTATCCCCAACACACTGACATCCTGCAATCTCATTGCAGGATGTATTGCTACATTCCATGCCTTCACAGGCAATGTAGACATCGCACTCCTATGGATTGTCATAGGCGCAGCCTTCGACTTCTTCGACGGCATGAGCGCCCGACTGCTCCACGTATCGTCGCCCATAGGCAAGGAGCTCGACTCGCTGGCCGACGACATCACCTTCGGACTGGCACCCGCAGCCATCGTGGGCTTCGAGCTCACCATGGTACACTACCCCGCCTTCCTCATGCCCGTGAGCGATTACATCCCCTTCGCAGCCTTCGTCATGGCAGCCTTCTCAGCACTGCGTCTGGCCAAGTTCAATCTCGACGAACGCCAGTCCATGGGCTTCATCGGACTGCCCACCCCCGCCAACGCCCTCTTCTGGGGCTCGTTCATCCTCGGATGGCGCGACCAGCTGGAGAGTTCGCCCTGGGCGCTCCCCCTGCTGCTGGTGCTGATACTGCTGAGCTGCTATCTGCTCATAGCCGAGATACCCATGTTTGCACTCAAGTTCAAACACTGGGGATGGGCCGAAAACCAGCTGAAGTACATCTTCATCCTCTGTTGCATCCCCATCCTGCTCGTGTGTGGAGTAGCTGGCATATCGCTCATCATCGTATGGTACATATTGGTCTCGGTGTACAAGAATTTCACTGACAAACTCAAGCAGCAATGATACTCTTCAAACTCATAGCCTTCATCTTCATCGTAGGCATCATAGCCATCATCGTGATGGGCGTAGGTCTGTGGGTGCGCGTAAGAAGCGCCATAGACCAGCTACGTGGCGGCAACGCCCAGCGCACCAACCGCAAGACCGACAACGGCAGAGGCGACGGCGTGATAGACCAGCGCACACCGGAGCAATCAAACCAGAAGATATTCGGCAGCGACGAAGGCGAATATGTAGACTATGTGGACGAAGACGACGACAAGGCCCAATAGCCACAACGCCAAAGACAAGCCGACAGCAGCCCACATACCGTCCCACCCAATAAGCCAAACGAGCACGACCCAAAAGGCCGTGCTCGTTTGGCGTTATGTAGATGATGGCGGAGGCGGAGGTGGCGACAAGGAGAATAAAGATATGACCGCTGGCTGTATGTAGCTGTCTGCAAATACTACCCCCAATGCCATTAGCACTTATGACAAACGGCGAAACCACCCATGTTGACAAATAGTGACGGCTCTGTATTGGAGTGCATCTTAATTCTGCTCTCTGCCAACTGGCAGTACTCTTTACTGATATCGATACCTACGTATTTCCTACCAGAGTCTTTGGCAGCCACACAGGTTGTACCACTACCACACATAGGGTCAAGAACGACATCACCCTCATTAGACCAACTTCTTATATGGTCTAAAGCGAGGTCATAAGGGAAGGGAGCCGGGTGCTTCTTGGCCTCTTGGTCTACAGCTTTTTTACCAACAACATATTCCCAGATATTACCCTTAAGTTTTTCGGCCTTTACAGGATTGGCCAATTTAGTTCGACTTTGTTCACCTTTGGAATAGTTTTTATAGGTTGTGCCCTTTAGCTCTAATCCCGCATGGAGGCAGGGGACCTTAATAGGATTGTGGGTAGCCACATTGCCTTTTGAGAAAACAAACATATACTCAAACACGTTGGTATATCTCTTCCTGTATATTTGGGGTACGGGATTGGTTTTCTGGAATATCATCGTATCGTGCAACTTGAAACCTTTTGCAACGAAGGTTAGTGCCTGTCTGAAACTGGTACAGGTCTCGCTACCATTGACAGTAGCGTCGGAAACGACCCAGACAACCACACCGCCTTCCTTGATAATCCTATACAATTGTGCAACGATATCCTCGAAAGGGAAGGTATAGCCTTTATATGTTCTCAGATTGTCGTATGGAGGTGAAGTTACGACCAAATCAATGGAGTTGTCAGGTAACTGCTTCATCACATCCACGCAATTACCATTGATTATCTTATCAATATAGTCCGTTATCATTTTTGTATTTGCTCAATAAATTGCTTAATCGTTGAGATTTTGTTATCCAGCTTCAGACATTTAAGGAGCTCGTTGATAGCATCCTCTCTACTCAACTGCTTTACGCGTTGCTGCTCACTCTCGTAATAACCAATTTCGGCATTGCCGCGTTCTACGAGTATCTTGACGATTTCCTTAAGATAATCGTCAAAACTACTTTGCGGCATATTGATAATATCGGCGATATTCACGTTCTGCTGCTGCAAGAAGTTGGCTTTGGCATTGACCACTGTAGTAGCATTGGCTATTATCGCACTTTGGTTGAACAATTCTCTAAGATTGCAGGAAGGGCTTTCTTTTACTCCCTCTTTTAGCAACATATAAAGGTATTCCCAGCTGAACAAAGAGACATTGTGGTCGAGAGCTTCCTTATAAATCGTGCTAACGCTTTTGGGATATTGGTAGTAAGGGCAAACCAAAACAGAGTAATCGCAATCGCCCTTCCACTGAGCCATAGAAACTACTTTGAAGTCCTTGGCATTTTTGGCGGTCCTGCTGAGCCTGAAGGTTTTAGCATCACCGACCAGGCTATAACCATGATAACGACTTTGCGCTATAATATCAGCACTGTCACTCCGTTGCGTCAATACAGCGACCTCGAGATTCATCTCACTGAGCGACTTGGCCAAAAGGATGTCAGACACTTTGGTATATAACTTCTCCTCTGTTGAGTCGTGCTTTATATCCTCTGGTATGATGCCGATTTCTACTACAAGCGGTAATGTGTCGGCCCTGTCAAGACCGAATATTGTGGTCTGGAGTCGGCTGCTGGCTACCTGAAAGTCCAGGTCAATACTGTTCTTTATCGCTGACCTTAATTCTGCAAAGTTCATAATTCACCATCATTAAATCATCTACAAAGATACAGTATTAAAAGCATAATTCCAGATTTTTGAGCTGGTTTTTTGGATATTTATGACAAGAGCCTGTCCTAATATTGATTTCAGTTGTAAATAAGAAAGGAGGTTAAAGTAGTTTTCTACATATAGATGAAACTCCATAACATTGGACCATGAGTAATTTCATTGGACCTTATCCCACGCAGACGCCATCCGTCGCCGCCGAGATGGACGTTGGCAGCTCGTATCAATTGACACGAGGGCTCGTGACATACGATACGGAAGCACGTGGCAATAGGTACGAGGGCTCGTTCCTTCCGTTACGAGCCGACGCCGGGCTGCTGCAGGGATACAAAGGCAATGGCGGAGAGTGGGAAACGCATTCCCCCTTTCTGCAGCGACCGCCAGGGGGCAGAAAGGGGGAATGGATAATGGTGAGGGGGTTAATGCATGTACTGATGGGCGGGACACAGGCCGTAGACGAAGGGCTTGCCTTTATGCGCCTGGTAATCGCACATGATGCAAGTGGGGTCGGTGCAATGTGGGGCTTTGTAGTAGCCATGGCCAAACTCGTGGACTATGACGGCAAGGAAGTTGTCGCCCTTGGCACGATAGTCTGACACGATGGTCTTGAAGTGGCCACGGGTAGTAAGGCCCATAATGCCGTAGTTCTTGGTGTTGTGGATGTTGAAGGAGATGTCTTTGTGGGTGAGTCCTATAACAAAAGCGTCGGGACCGGCAACGGAGAGGTCGCGAAGCAAGGCACTGGCGAGATAGCGCTGGCGTGGCTTGTAATAGGCGAGAGCCGGCAGGGGGCGGCTGGGTAGCACCTCGACATGCGACCAGTCGCCGCAATAGACTCTGCCAAGTGCATGGGTGATGGAGGCTCGCAGCGCCTCTGCCTCGCGTTGAGGAAAATCTTCATAGGGCTGCAGGTAGATGGTAAAGGGCTTTTTGTCGGCAGGGAGCGCAGGCTCGGAGGCAGACCGGCGCCCGGTGCACGCTGCGCAGCACAGGGCGAGGAAGACAAGAAAGAGGAAACGCCTCATAGGAAACCAAATGAATAGTGGCATCAGCCCGTGCGACTGTGACGAAGCGGGCGCTGGTTAACGTTTGGACTTAAAGAAATCTTGCATCAGCTGCCGACACTCGTCTTCCATCACTCCGGCGGTGACGCGGGTCTTGGGATGGAAGGCATGGGGAGCATAGAGGGCATAGCCGCGCTTGGCATCGGGGGCGCCATAGACGACTCGGTCTATCTGGGACCAGCCGAGGGCTCCGGCGCACATCACGCAGGGTTCGACGGTGACATAGAGGGTGCAGCCCTTGAGATATTTTCCACCGAGAAGGTTGGCGGCAGAGGTGATGGCCTGCATCTCGGCATGGGCGGTGACATCGTGGAGGGCTTCGGTGAGGTTGGAGGCGCGGGCAATGATGCGGTCGCCACACACGATGACGGCTCCGATGGGTATCTCGTCGGCATCGAGGGCTATGCGGGCCTGCTCGAGGGCCTTTGACATATAGAAGAGGTCTTTCTTCTGCTGTTCTTCTGCACTCATTGGGGATAGGAATAGGATAAAGGGGATAAGGAAACGGGTAAAAAAGAGAGCGGGAATAGTGTGAACTTATTCCCGCTCTGCTATTATGGTTGAATGGTAGTCTTACTCCTTGATACCGAGAGCGGCCTTGGCGGCAGCATTCTCCGGGTCGAGCTCGAGCACCTTGTGCCAGTACTCGGCTGCCTTGTCGTTCTCTTTGGCGAGAGTGTAATAGTAGCCGAGGTATCTGTAAGCCTCGAGGAGGTTGGCCTTGTCGCGGTCATCCATGGTCTCGTGACCCTTGATAATCTCTACGAGCTTCTCGTAGTGGGGCTTGGCAGCACCGGTCTTGGTCTCGGGGTCGAGCTGGAAGCCGATGTGGGCACGCTGGAGAGTAGCGTAGTCAGCAAAGGTGGGGAACTGCTCGGCGATGGTAGCATATACCTTGTCGGCCTCGAGCAGATACTTCTCCATTTCGGCTCCCTCTACATTGGAAGCCTGGTTCTTGTAGAGAGCAGCGAGCTGACCATACATAGAAGCGGTGCGCTTGGGAGAGACTTCGATGTACTTGTTGAAGTTTTCAACAGCCTTGTCGATGTCGCCCTTCTGGCCATAAACCTCGGCGAGGTCTCTGTAAACAGAAATCTGCAGATCCTTGTCCTCGGGAGCCACCTCGGCAGCCTTGATGTACTGCTCGATAGCGCTGTCAAGCTCCTTGTTGCCCTTAAGCGCAGAAGCGTAATAGAGGTGGTCGTTGCCAGAAATCTTGGCACCCTCGCAAGCGAAGAGGGCCTTGCCGGCAGCCACTGCCTCGGGGAATTTCTTCAACTCGGTGTTGTTGAACATGCACAGACGGTTGAGGGCAGAGTTAGAAGGGAATTTGCCAGCACCCATCTGGGCTATCTCAAGACTCTTCTCATACTTGCCGAGCAGGAAGCAGTCGGTGGCATAGGCTGCCAGCTGATAGTCTTCCATCTGGCTGCGGTCAACCTTGTCATAATACTCGACAGCTTTCTCGAGGCGACCAGCCTTGTCGAAAATCTCGGCAGAGATGATGTCAACGGGATAGTCGGGGCGAACCTTGCGGAGTTCCTCGAGCTTCATCACAGCCATAGTGGGGTTGGCCTTGCTGTTGACCTGGGCATAACGACGGTAGCCCTCAATGTTCTGGGGGTCCATCATAGTGGCCTGCTCAAACCAAGCTGATGCGCTACCACCATTGTCCTTGGCAACTTCGATATCGCCCATGAGCACGTAGCCAGGACCATACTTGCTGTTGACCTTCAAGGCATTCTCGGCCAAAGCCACGGCATTGGTGGTATCCTTGACATCAAGATAAGCGCGGCCGAGAGCTGTCAGTGCCTCAGCGTTCTTCTTGTAGTTCTTGCGGAAAGCCTTAATCTCATCCTTGATAGCAGCAGGATTGGACTTGTTTTCCTTAACCAGTTTACTAATGTTCTCGATGTCACTCTTCATGTCCTGTGACATTGCGGGAGCGCTGAAACCCATCAGCAGAGCTCCGATAAAGAAATATTTAATCGACTTCATAATTCTAAGTTTTAGGGTTACTTAATTATAGGACGTTTTAGTAATTCTCAATGTTACGGCTATTTGGTTATATTAACATCACGAATGGTGATGTTGCCCTGAACAGGGAGCAGGCCGGACTTGAAAATGATGAGCTGGCCCTTGGGGGAGTGCATGAAGTTGGCAAAGCCCCACGGCAGACCGCGCAACGGGTCGTTGAGAAGCGCATAGATGGTGCGCGAAAGGGGATAGTTGCCATTATAAATATAGTATTGATAGGGCTTCCAGCTGTTCTCGGGCGTAGCCTTGTCAAGCCGAGAAACCGACATCGTACGGATATTCTTCTTGAATGTGAGGTTGGTGGTGTCGCGCTTGTCATTGAGCCAGTTGCTGCCGATAATGCCAATGGCATTGACAT
>ULKK01008853.1_pt1 | contig 12322 bp, 13 predicted proteins | sample 1951131 | NCBI WGS metagenome assembly ULKK01 (sample SAMEA4835498, study PRJEB28245) | human gut metagenome | biome: gut microbiome; material: fecal sample | place: Denmark | collected 2008 | reverse complement strand
TTCTTCTCTCAAACACTTTTTATATGTACTTTCAACCCCCGAAAGGTATATAGTTCACATTGTACGGATAGTCAAATCAATTCCTAATAATGTCTTTCTCGTATTGTCTCTCTTTTATTCTATTTCAATCAGTATTGCCGTATGGTTGTCATCACATTGCTTTCGGCTGATGCTGTCAAACTCATCGAAAATTTCTTCCAATGGCTTGTCGTCAAACATCCCTGCTTGCAGAATGTCGGATGCCATGCTTTTGTACAAACCATCAGAACAGAGTAAGAACCTGTCTCCTTTTTTGAATGGTGAACTGCCTGATGTTGGGAACAGCGACTTCGGGTGGTAGCTAAAGAAACAGCGTGACACAATTTCCCACCCGAAGTCGATACGTACATGAATTTCAGTTTGGTAAAGCAACCCTCACTTTGTCTTTGCAGATAGTAACGGCTGTCGCCCACATGTGCTATTGTCGCCTTGTCACCTTCAATGCTAACCATAACCATCATTGAGCCCATTGCTACATAACTGAGGTCATAGGATTTCTGTTTGATGGCATTATAAGCCTTTTTGCCCGCCATAGCGACTTTTGTCTCACAGTATATAGTGTCTGTATAATCCAACTAATATCTTAAAATGGCGTCGCAGACTTTCTCTCTTGCCACCTCGCCAAAGGAATGACCTCCCATGCTGTCACATACTGTGCCCATGAAGCGATTGTGCTCAGGCTGTGGCAGATAGCGAATTTGTTCTCCAATTTTCAAAATCTTCAGGCATGTGGGCCTTAATGTATGCCAACTTGTAACAGAGCAATGCTCTATTCCTGAAGAATTTGCGATTGCTTAGAGATTTCGAGCGAAGTTCTATCTCTTGAAGAACAATCTTTATTGCCATATTATAGTTCTCTTTCTCCTCATCTGAAAGAGAAGCTATGTAATCAAGAATCTCTTCTTTCTGCTCTTTCCATAACAACATGCCATGCGTGTCGCCAAGAATTTCCTTTATTTTTGGAATCTCTGTAAATCGTGGATATGTGAAAGGCTTGATTTTCTCAATCTTGATGTAGGTGTAGATATAAGGATTGATTGCGAGACCATGACTCATGGCAATGGTAGCTGTCAACTCATCGAAGTTTTTCGGCTTAATCTGAAGGAGGTCATACTTATCCCAGTCAGATTCCATCATGAAGATGCCATCTGTATCTGCTCTCTGAAACAAATCGTATGTAGGTTGGTCATCCAAAGGCAGGTTGTCTAAGTTGATTTTGTCGGCAAAGAAGGCGAGCATTTGCTCCGCCTTATTTTCAGTCATTCTGTTCATGCTCTTGCTCTTTCAATAATTACGTATATCTTGCTGAGTTTCACTATTGGGCGATCGAGGTAGGTTGATGTGTTGTAACCATTTGCTTTTGTCCAGTCAACAACTGCATTACAAGCATCCTCTGGATAGTACATTGTCAGAATTTTCTTGTCAATCAGCTCTCGCCAAGTGACAGGCATAGCCATTCCGTCTAATGATGGGATGCTTGCAATGTGCAAGGCAATAGCTGTGACACTTGTACAGAAGTCACCATTCTCAGGTGTTGGTAGAACTTGCAGGTCTTTCTTTACTCCATCAACCAAACTTTTCAAGTCGAGGATGTCTTGTGTGAGGTCTAACTCCGCAATGAAGTTGATTTCTGCATCTGCAAGTTTATTGAAGAGGTCATTTTCCTCGCGCCCCATCATCTTAAGTCCAAAGTGAGTCTGGAATCTCAATGATTCAACAGCATTCTTCTTAGCAAGTTCTTGCTTGCGGTTTTGATTCTTCTTTTCCGTCATATTGATTTTATTATAGATAATTCTATATTCTACTATACGATAAGAAATTCTCAAAATCGGGTGTATTGTCACTTTCTCTGCAATAATTCCGCAGTAGTTATGCAATTTTTTCGTAATTCAGCCGTTATTATTATAAATATGTATCAAATTCATAAAGCATGATAAGCAAAACATACCTTAGATACATTTGGTTGTTAGATACAATCAATAAAGCCCCATTTCCCCTTACTTATGAAGATATAGTGAAGGTATGGGAAAGTTCCCCATATGCCTACATGGGAGGTTTACCTATTCGAACTTTCCATGAACATCGCAAAGGAATTGAAGAGATGTTCGGTGTCACTATAGCATGTGATAAATCTAAATGTACATACTACATCCAGAACAAAGATGTCTTGAATCAAAATCCTTATGCAGAACTATTGTTGCGAAAATATAGTGTGCCACAAGATTTTTCAACTTTCAGTATGATGCGCGACCGCATATTGCTGGAGGAAATTCCTCATGGTACGGCATACTTTGACGATGTCGTTGAATCTATGAGGACTAATACGGTACTTATCGTTGACTATCAGCGTTACGAAGGTAGAAGAGAAACACTCTCAATGCACCCTTATAGCATGAAGGTATATAACCGAAGGTGGTATATTCTTGGATATATCAAAGAGAAAAACAGTATAAGACATCTGGCATTAGACAGAATCCTGGATTTACACACGACACCTATAAGGTTTGTGTTTCCCAAGGACTTTAACCCACGCAAATACTATGATAATGTAGTAGGAATCTATGTGGACGAGAACCTACCAGTAGTAGATCTAAAGATAAGGGTGTATGGCGTGCAGATGGAGTATATAAGAATGCTTCCGCTGCATAAGTCTCAAAGCGAAGGAAAATCTCGTTATGGGGAGTTTGCCGAGTTTACCTATAGAGTATGCCTCACACCTGAACTGAAGTCAAAAATACTTGCAATGGGACCAGATGTTGAAGTCTTGGAACCCCTTGAATATCGTAAAGAGATTATGTCCCAAATTGAATGCTCTTTGGCAAGATATACGAAAAAAGTTGAAGGAAATTAACTCTTTTCTGCGGAGTTCTTGCATGATTAGCCTCAAAAATCATTCTTTTTGCTTAGTTCATTCGTATATATATAATAGAGGCACATCGAAAAAATATGAACAAGAACATTACACTAAGAGACAGTCAATCTTTAGAGTCTATCATCAATGACGTTTCCAAGTTCCCACTGCTAACTGTAGAGCAAGAAATTCAGCTTGCCAACCGCATCAAGAATGGCGATGAGGGAGCTGTTCAGGAACTGTACAACTGCAACTTGCGCTTTGTGGTCAGTGTTGCCAAGCAATATCTTAACAAAGGTCTTTCACTGGAAGAACTTATCAAAGCAGGCAACAAGGGTCTTGAAATGGCAGCACGCAAGTTCGATCCAACCAGAGGATTCAAGTTCATCGCTTACGCTGTTTGGTTTATTCGTCAATGTATCATAGCAGAGATTGAAAGGACAACAGGTGTCAAACCCAACACGAGGGAATCTTATAAAAAAGAGGTAGAAAAAGGAATTTATTCGCTCTCTTTGAGAGAAACTGACATACTCCGCAAGAGTTATGGAAAGGGGGTGACTCAACAAACTCTTGATGGAATTGGCGAGGAAATGAATCTCACGAGCGAAAGAGTACGACAAATCAGAGAACGAGCAATCAGAAAACTAAGAAATAACAAGTAACCAGATATGGCAATTACATTCGATACACTAAAGGCAGATGCCAAGATATTTGCCGAGCTTAAGAAGAATCCATCATGGTGGGTTCGTTTTAAGAATGACCCTTCTCTGTACATAGAGATTCGTAAGGATAATCAAGTCAATGTGTATTCTGAGGGAGGTAGTATCGCTCGTATTCACTACTGTAGCAAGCACAAGAAGTTACAGGTTTTTACCCATCACAAATACCTTAACCGTCCTGCTCTATCAAAGAGTAATCTTTATATAGAATGTAGCGAAGACATAGATAAACCTATCAAAAAGGACTCAGAAATACTTGTGTGTGACGACATTATACGCAGAGTAAAAGAATGCTACTCGCAAAAACATGCAGTTAATGGTGTCGTAGATAAAAAGAAATGGTCGGAGAAGTTTATTCAAGGTACCTTGGTAACACAATCAGCGGATTTCCATCTTGATTCGGAGTTTGCATACAATGATGCTACATCTCGAAATCGAATAGATCTTATTCAGTGTGATAATGGAGTTATCACGTTTGTAGAGTTAAAACGAATTGCAGATGGCAGAATGCGTCACAAGACAGACGAATCGCCAAAGATTGTAGATCAGATGAATAGATACAAGGATTTTATAAACAAGTACTCTGTTCAACTTCTTGCATACTACCAGAAACTCTATGATATTAAGGCAAGCCTTGGATTACCAGTGCCTTCGGTTCGTCCAGCATCAATCAATCCCACTCCTCATTTACTTATCTTTGATAACTTGACAAAAATTACAGAAGAAAAAAAGACTGATCGTGAACGTCTCATTGACATTCTGAATAGAGAACATATAAACTTTAACATACAAACCGATTTATAAGGATGAACATAGTAATCACATGTATTGGTGAACTGTCTGAAGGGTTGCGAGAAGCCGCAATAAAGGCTCAGCGAGAACGTAGAAAGAGAGGAAATATCTACTCTCCCTATCTGACAGACGAGTGTGCTGAAGCTTTGAAAGATGAGTTAATGCTCACCATCTGGCCAATGGAGAATGGCTTTATATTTACGTTCGATGATTGCCAGGAATTTGTTGAAGTACCTGATTCAGAATATCCATTATCAGCGGAAAGAGCTAAATGGTATCTGAATAATATGAAGCCTTGGACACAGGAGATAGAGGATATGTGGTTTGAGGCACAAATCGACTAATTTATATCGACTTATATAGTTCTAAGAAACAATGGAGATAAAAATACACAGAGGGCTTGACCAGATAGGCGGTTGCATAACCGAGATTTGGACTGATACATCCAGAGTCTTCATCGACTTTGGGCAGAACCTGCCTGGTAATGGAGAACCTTCTACGCCAGAAGAGGACGAGAAAATGGTTGAAAGCATATTTGCAAACAACCATAAAGACCATGAAGCCGTGTTCTATACCCATGGTCATGAGGATCACGTTGGTTTAATGGATTACATCCCAGATGATGTACCTCAGTACATGAGCGAGGGAACCAAAGAACTACTGACAATCAAGTATGATATACTTTATGATGTGGCAGAAAAGGAAGTCAATGAACTACAGAGTGTAGATTGTGATCAGCAGGAGTATAGCGATGCCGTCAACCGACTTATCTATGCCGATAACAGAGGTAAACTTCTGAATGGAATGACTGTTTGGAAGAGAACTGCACCACGAAAGGAGCCGGAAAGCATTGTTATAGGTGATATCAAGGTTTTTCCTTTCTTCAACAGCCATAGCATCTATGACTCTCACATGTTTCTTATCGAAGCTGATGGCAAACGAATCTGGCACATGGGCGATTACCGTCAGCATGGCTATTTGGGTAAGGGCTTGTTACCAACATTGAAGAAATATGCCACAGACATTGATGTGCTCATTACCGAAGGTACAATGCTCAAACGTGATGACAAGTGCATTCATGAGCATATCGTATCGTACAAGATGCAGAATGTGATGAAAGCCTTCAAGTATGTTTTTGTCCTTGCTTCTGCCACTGATATAGAAAGACTTGCTGCAATCAAACAAGCCTCTATCGATGCAGCAAAGCCCCTTTACATTTGGTCATTATTTATGAAAAAGACAATGGAATACTTTACAGAACGTGAATCTAAAGCGTCAAAAGGATTATTCTCTTTTGAGCCATTGTTCTACAACGACCGTATGTTGAGTAAATTAAAGCAGACAGGCATGACCATGGTTGTGGGAACATCGCAGATGGATCGTGTCAAGGGATTGCTTGACAAGTTGCCCCAGGAAGAAACACTTCTCATATACTCTTCATGGGATGGCTACTACAAAAAACCGGAGCAAGTAAAAGCAAATCCAAAGTACAAAGTTTTTCGCGAAATGTTCCACAATGTTGTGGATATTCACACCTCTGGTCACGCTGACAGAGCAACAATCAAGAAAGTGATAGAAATTATTAACCCTAAAGAAGTTATTTGCATCCATAAGGAGGCTGATGCTGAATTATAATGGTATGAAATACAAAGAATTCAAAAAGATTGTCATTGACAATATGCCCGAGAATCCTATCCCTGGATTATGGCAAGGCAAAGGTGCTCCACGTAAGCACATCTTAGGAAATCCTTCCTCACCTAAAGAACGAGCAGACTTGATAAACAAATACTCACTTCTACCCAACGTCCCCCTCGTTGATAGTGGCACCATTCATCTTCATCATTGTGCGCATCATCTTAACTCATCACAGATAATGTGTTACAATTTCTTCCGCCCAATGATTGAAGGATTTGATGGTACAATGTATCACCCTAAAGACGATCTGATAAAGTTGCTTGAGAAGAAGGTTGGTGCAGAACTGGAACAGGAAAATTCAGTGTGCAACTTCGAGTATATAGACAAATCCAAGGATAATACGAACTTCGACTTTTATTTCAAGAGCAATCAGATTGAGGTGTTCTGTGAAATCAAATATACGGAAGAAAGGTTCAAACCATCTTCTGCTAAAGACCCACATGAACGATTCGAATCTGTTTATAAACCGATGATCGATAAAGCGAAAGACATTTTTGCAAATGGCTCTATTAGCGAATCTGTCTTCAATACAAAGTACTACCAGTTAGCAAGAAATGCCATTCGTGCGACCTCTTCAGGTAAGCATGTGTTCTTCATATGTCCAAGGTCAAACGAGAAACTTATGAATCAATTCGATCAGTTCTCAAAGTGCCTTACGGATGAAGGAAGAAAGCGAGTTAAGCTTATAACTTGGGGGGAAATAGTTCTAGATGCATATCGTCTTGGTATTGATATAAACGCTTTTAATAATCGCTACCTTGCTTTTCTTCCGGATGAGTATAAAAGACATTGAAAATCAGATAATACTACATTCAAGTTCATTAAAAGGACAAGATATTGTTAGATGCCAGGTTTACTTGGAACTGCGTAAAAAACTTCTTGATTCGCAAGTCATAGATCATTTTGACAAGTATGTTGGCGAGTTGGCTTCGTTTAACGAGAGATTGACAGTAGCACTGAAAACTATGTGGGCAGACGCACACGACTGTTTCGATAAACAAAAAGCCAGTACTGACTATGTTATTGAAACAAAGGCATATGTTGAGCTTGATTATGACGAGGCGGTTTTAGATGACAATCAAATAGAAATCTACTCGCTGCTCTCAGACTCAACCTATAATCCCCTATATAGTGAAGGTGTATGCATTTCAGCTTTGTTGCTCAGAAATAACATGGAACCATTGTGGAAATCTTTCGATGATTTTATAGGTAACGATGGTAAATCGTGGAATGAAGGGTTGCCATACGAATTAACTAAAGATATACCTTTGACAATGATGTTTCATCATTTGTATGACCACACTCTTTGGTCTCTTGCAGATATAATAAAGATTCAACATTTCAATGTTGTTCTGAACACAACTTTTGAAAAGACGATATAATCAATTTAATAAAACGAAATTGTGAGAATTAAATTCTTTGCAATACTTGCATTGCTTTCATATTCAGTTGCGAATGCTCAATCTGTGGTAAATGAAGTTTTTTAAGACGATTGTGCCTGCAATAGAAAGAGCATACTACAGTTTTATTTCAGTTGATAGGAAGAGTAAAATATTGGCTTATGGTAATGGAATAAGCATGGTTTATGACGAAAATTGGAATGTACTAGATAAAAGGGCTGAATTCCAGGCGAGGAATCCAGCCCTAATTTTTATATGCTCAAAAAAAGTTTTAGCGAACAGCAATATCTAAAAATACAAAAACCGACTGATTCTAAGCGATGGACATACAATCAGTCGGTTTTGTTTATTCTTCTACAATTTGTGCGATTCGCCTGATGCTGCCAATGTGATGATTGATAATCAGTGGTACGCGTTCTACCACCACCATGGAAGTGTCAAGGCCCAATGCCTTTGGCTCGTCAATGCCTATCTTGCTGATAAGGGCGTAGATGGTCATCAGCAGGTTCTGCTGGCGGTTGACGGAACTCTCGGGATAATACACGCGGTGGATGATGATGAAACGGAAATCGCCAGGAATACCGTTTTTGCGGAGTGAAGGATAGGTGCTGGTAAGGTCAACCTTCTTGCTATCCACAAGGTCTTCCACCACTTGTCTCAGATAGAGACTAACCCGAGGCTCAATGCGGAAACCTATGTGCATGGTCACGCTGTACAGTGTGTCGGGCACTAAGGTCTCGCAACTGTACTCCAGCGTATCAGGAGTATCTACAAACTCCATATTGATGAGCCAGTAGTGGTCAGCGCGTTTAGGCTGCTTGTTGATGATGGAATATAGCAACTTGTCATCTACGGTACCTTGTTTGTCGGCATGGTTTACATAGACAAGATTGGAAGCGTACTTGGGGATGTCTTCGTCGGCTTTGATGTCGGAGATAATCTGATAATAGTCGTCCAGTGGTTTGGTGCTAATGTACTGGCGGCGTATCTTCATGGCACGTACCCATACATACATCATCAGGAACAGGATTCCGCTAATGAGCATTGTGCACCAGCCTCCTGCGAGAAACTTTGACAAATTGGCAGTTAAGAAGATGCCCTCGATGGTGCAGTATGTGCCAATAAACAATATCGTGAAAAGTCGCGCCATACCCTTGCTGTGCAGGTAGAAACCGAGCAACAATGTAGTCATCAGCATGGTGATAGTAATGGCGAGTCCGTAGGCAGCCTCCATGCGTGAGGAGTCGCGAAACAGCAAGATGATGAGGACCACACCGATGTACATGGCAAGGTTGATTACGGGGATGTAAAGCTGCCCTTTTACATGTGTGGGATGCTTGATTCGCATACGGGGCCAGAAGTGCAGGTTCATGGCTTCGCTCAAGATGGAGAAGGTACCGCTGATGAGTGCCTGACTCGCAACGATAGCCGCACCAGTGGCCATAATGATGGCGAAGACAAGTATGTTCTGCGGCATGATGGCAAAGAACGGATTCACGGAGTAGGCTGTCTGCACATGATTCAGCACCCATGCTCCCTGTCCCAGATAGTTGAGAATGAGCATGGTCTTTACAAAGGCCCAACTGATGGCGATGTTCTTTCTGCCACAATGTCCCAAGTCGGAGTAAAGAGCTTCTGCACCGGTAGTACAGAGAAACACGGCACCCAGAATTAAAAACCATTGGGGGGATTTTGCCAACAGGATGACAGCATAATATGGGTTGAATGCCTTTAGTATCATAGGGAAGGTCGTGATACTGATGACGCCTATTATGCCCAACAGGAGAAACCATAGGAGCATGAAGACTCCGAAAGACTTGCCAATACTCTCGGTGCCAAACCGCTGCACAAAGAAGATGATGGTGATAATGGCAAGCGTAATGGGAGTGACAGGCAGATTCGGACTGATGCTTTCGAGTCCTTCAATGGCTGTAGTAACCGTAATGGCAGGGGTGATAATCCCATCTGCCAGTAAGGTACTTGCGCCAATGATAGCCAGTATATAAATCCACTTGCTCTTGAGGCGGCGCAGAAGAGCGTAGAGGGCGAGAATGCCTCCTTCGCCATTGTTGTCGGCACGCAGAGCCACACATACGTATTTGATGGTGGTCTGTAGGGTGAGTGTCCAAATGATACAGGACAACGCACCCAAGATAGTGCTTTCGTTGATGGTTTCGCCTGTATGGAGTATGGCCTTCATCACATATAGGGGTGATGTTCCGATGTCTCCAAACACGATGCCTAATGTGACGAGTAACCCCAAGAAGCCTACTTTATTATGGTTGCAGACAACTGGATGTCCTGAACTATCTTTCATCTTTCCTTCTCTTTATTAAGTGTTATCCTTCAGATTATAAAACAGTACACAAAGGTATAAACATACGAAGTAATACGCCCTTCGTTTAACAAGATTTATCGTTTTTAACATCTGACGAAGTTCACTATAAGTATGTTGATGGTAGTTGCCCCATGCCAGGCGGGTAGCTACGAAGTATGTTTTTCTGTCTATACAATTGTCTTTAATTCTTCTTCAGAAACTCTTCGATTTTATCCCAAGAAATCACTCCTTTTCCGCCACCATCATATGTCGTTTATAAGCTATGAGCGTGTTCTGTTCTACACGTTGTTGTCAACCAGAAGTTTTATAGGTCTTGACTACGTCATGCCATATATCCCTGAGGCCTTTGTCGATAACCAGCTAATTATCTTCCATCATTCTAAAAGCCGGAAGAACCAAAAAAAAGACCATGGAAATGCGAAAAAATCGCAGTTTTATGGATTTTCTCTCTAAAAAACAGTACTTTTGCAGATAATATGACACTTAGTGACGCTTTCAAACAGGTTAAGGCCTTTGCGCGTATCGATGGCGTGTTCATGGCAGTGCTGTGGGCAGCCAGTTTTATGGCCATCATCTTCGACCCCCAGTCCGTGTGGGGCACGATGCTTGCCATATCCACTCCCTTTGTGGCCGGCGCACGCCTTAAGGTCTTCCGTGACCGTGCCCTCGACGGAGTCATCTCGTTCCGTCGTGGCTATGCCTATCTGTGGTATACCTTCCTCTACGCCAGCCTGCTCTTCGCGGCTTTCCAGCTGGTCTACTTCCGTTTCTTCGACAACGGTGCCTTCGTCGGCATGCTGGTGGGCGCACTCCAGACGATAGAGGCCATCTACCGACAGCAGAACCTGTCGGTGCGAGAGCTTCAGGAGGCCGTCAATACGCTTCGCGCCACAAGCGATGTGCAGTTGGTGTTCACCTTCTTCACCCAGAACATCACGTTCTGCGCCATCATGTCGCTGCCCGTGGCAGCCATCATGCGCCGAAGTTATGCCCCCTATAATAAATAATGTATATATAAAACGTAAACAAGATATGGATATATCAGTAGTAATCCCCCTCTACAACGAGGAAGAATCGCTGCCCGAGCTCTTTGCCTGGATTAAGCGTGTGATGGAAGCCAACGGCTTCAGCTACGAAGTAATATTTGTCAACGATGGTTCTACCGACCACTCATGGGACGTCATCGAGCGTCTGAGCAAGGAGTCGGAGCACGTGCGTGGCATCAAGTTCCGCCGCAATTATGGCAAGAGCCCTGCGCTCTACTGCGGATTCAAGGAGGTCAAGGGCGACGTGGTCATCACCATGGATGCCGACCTGCAGGATTCTCCCGACGAGATACCCGGACTCTACAAGATGATTATGGAGGACGGCTACGACCTCGTGTCGGGCTACAAGCAGAAGCGATATGACCCCCTGTCCAAGACCATCCCCACCAAGCTCTTCAATGCCACCGCCCGCAAGATTAGCGGTGTGAAGAACCTGCACGACTTCAACTGCGGCCTCAAGGCTTACCGCCTGGAGGTGGTCAAGAATATCGAGGTCTATGGCGAGATGCACCGCTATATTCCCTACCTGGCCAAGAATGCCGGTTTCGACAAGATTGGCGAGAAGGTGGTACACCATCAGGCCCGCAAGTATGGCAAATCCAAGTTTGGCCTTAACCGTTTCTTCAACGGCTATCTGGACCTGCTCACCCTGTGGTTCCTTTCCAACTTTGGCAAGAAGCCTATGCACGTCTTCGGATTTCTGGGTTCGCTGGTATTCTTCATCAGCTTCATCGCCCTCGCCATCCTGGGCATCAGCAAGCTGGTCGAACTGAGTCAGGGCAACTATGGCCATCTGGTCACCGACTCTGCCTGGTTCTATATCTTCCTCACCTCGATGCTTATCGGTACCCAGCTCTTCCTTGCCGGTTTCATCGGCGACCTGGTAAGCCGTAGCAACCCCAACCGCAATGATTACCAGATAGAGGAGGAGATACGATGCGGAGAATAGCGCTACTGCTTGTGGCGGTGGTGGCGGTGATTGCCTCGTGCTCGTCGATAGACTGTCCGCTCAACAATACCGTCTATACCAAGTATAGGCTGGCTGGCGACGTGACGACGCTCGACGACACGCTGACCATATCGGTCAAGCGCACATCGGGAGCCGACACCGTGCTGCTCAACAAGGCGCTGCGCGTGGACAGCTTCAGCATCCCGCTGAGCTATAGCCACGAGAGCGACGAGTACTACTTCGACATCCGTCCCGATGGCGGTGTGCGTACCATAGACACCGTGACCATCACCAAGACCAACGAACCCCACTTCGAGTCGGTAGACTGCCCCGCCACCATGTTTCATACGCTGCAGCAGGTCAAATGCACCCATCACCGCATTGACTCTGTTGTGATTAACCAGAATAAAGTAAGCTACGATGCTCAGAAACCGCATTTGCTCATCTATTTCAAGAGTCTTGGCAGTTAGCCTCATGCTTCTGCTGATGCCCC
>ULKK01003073.1_pt1 | contig 13218 bp, 7 predicted proteins | sample 1951131 | NCBI WGS metagenome assembly ULKK01 (sample SAMEA4835498, study PRJEB28245) | human gut metagenome | biome: gut microbiome; material: fecal sample | place: Denmark | collected 2008 | reverse complement strand
GTTCTCCTTAGCCTTCTTGATTACGTCGAGAGCAACGTCGAGCTTGTCATCCTCGCAGATAGACATACCAATCTTGCCACCGAGAGCCTTAGAGAATGTATAAGTCATACCACCGCAGAGAATCAAGTTGTCAACCTTAGTCAACAGGTTCTCGATGATACCGATCTTAGTAGAAACCTTAGAACCACCCATGATAGCTGTGAATGGGCGCTTGATGTTGCCGAGAACTGCGTCAACAGCCTTAACTTCCTTCTCCATCAAGAAACCGAGCATCTTGTGATCCTTGTCGAAAGAATCAGCGATGACAGCTGTAGAAGCGTGCTTGCGATGAGCTGTACCGAATGCGTCCATTACATATACGTCAGCGTAAGAAGCCAACTTAGCCGCGAACTTCTTCTGGCGCTCCTTCATCTCAGCCTTAGCAGCATCGAATTCTGGAGTACCCTTCTCAACGCCAACTGGCTTGCCTTCCTCTTCTGGATAGAAGCGGAGGTTCTCGAGCAAGAGAGCCTCACCTGGCTTCAAGGCAGCTGCTTCAGCATCAGCGTTACCGCAGTCCTTAGCGAACTTAACGTCTACGCCGAGAGCGTCTGATACGTTCTTAACAATCTGAGAGAGAGAAAGCTCTGGTTTAACCTTGCCCTTTGGCTTACCCATGTGGCTCATCATGATGAGCGCACCGCCGTCTGCAAGTACCTTCTTCAATGTAGGAAGGGCACCGCGGATACGAGTGTCGTCTGTTACATTACCATTTTCATCCAATGGCACGTTGAAGTCAACGCGCACGATTGCCTTGTGACCGGCAAAGTTAAAATCTTCAATTTTCATTTTACCTAAATTTATTTAGTTTATGTACTAATTTATTGTTCTAAACCTTTCTGCTGGTTTCAAAAACCGAAGGCAAAGATACAAATTATATTTGAATCAGCAAAATATCGTAGCGGTTTTTATTATTTTTAGTAGATGAAATCGCCTGTTTGCTATATCGGGTTTGCAAAATTCGTATTTTGCGCTTCCTTCTGCTTGATTTGTTAAATAAAATGGAGAGAAATGAAATATATTCTTAACAAATTACTTTTTTTTTGGATTTTTCGATAATAAATAGTACCTTTGTGCGCAGTTAAAACGTTATTACATATAAATGAGATAAAATGGCGAAAGATAAGATTGCTTTTGTGTGCAGCAATTGCGGACAGGAAAGTGCCAAATGGATGGGCAAATGTCCTAGCTGCGGACAATGGAATACATTTAAGGAAATTCGTATTGCTGCTGATTCCGGATCGCAGGCTGCGAAGAATGCCGGAATGACCATGCGTCATGGTGGGGTTGCCACGATGTTTGGCGGGCAGCACAGCGAGCATGATGCTGCGCCGATGAAACTTCGCGATATTTCTGCGATTGATGAACCGCGCATCGATATGAGGGACGAGGAGCTGAACCGTGTGCTGGGTGGCGGAATGGTCCCTGGCAGCATTACGCTCCTGGGCGGTGAACCGGGAATCGGTAAGAGTACGCTCACCTTGCAGACTATTCTGAACATGACTGACCGCCGCATTCTGTATGTGAGCGGAGAGGAAAGTGCCCATCAGATTAAACTCCGTGCCGACCGGTTGGCTAAAGGACAGGCGATGCTCAGAGATGGCTCTTCTGCGGACACTCTGAAAACGGCTTCTCTTTCATCAGAAGGAGCCTTTGATCATATTACGGTTCTCTGTGAAACGCAGTTGGAGAAAATCTTCAGCCATATTCAGGAAGTGGCTCCTCAGCTGATAGTTATAGATTCTATCCAAACTATTGCTACGGAAGAAGTAGACAGCTCGCCAGGTTCTGTTTCCCAAGTTCGCGAGTGTGCAGCCTCCCTGCTCCGTTTTGCCAAGACGAGTGGCATTCCGGTTATTCTGATAGGACATATTAATAAGGAGGGAACGCTTGCCGGACCAAAGATTCTGGAGCACATCGTTGATACGGTGATTCAGTTTGAGGGCGACCAGCATTACATGTACCGCATCTTGAGAAGCATCAAAAACCGATTCGGAAGTACTTCTGAGTTGGGAATCTACGAGATGATGCAAGGCGGACTCCGACAGGTGAGCAATCCTTCAGAGTTGCTGCTTACTGAAGATCATGACGGGCTTTCGGGTGTTGCCATCAGCGCAGCCATCGAGGGTGTCCGCCCGTTCCTGGTAGAGACGCAGGCTTTGGTTTCAACAGCTGCCTATGGAACTCCGCAACGTTCGGCAACGGGTTTTGACCAGCGCCGTTTGAACATGCTCCTGGCGGTTCTGGAGAAACGTGTGGGGTTCAAGCTGATGCAGAAGGACGTGTTCCTGAATATAGCCGGAGGATTGAGAGTAACCGATCCTGCCATGGACTTGAGTGTGTTGGCAGCCGTATTGAGCAGCAATGTTGACACGCCTATCGAGCAAGGCTGGTGTATGGCGGGCGAGGTAGGTCTGAGCGGTGAAGTCCGTCCGGTGAGCCGTATCGAGCAGCGTATTGCTGAGGCTGAGAAACTGGGATTCCAGCACATCATCATTCCGAAGTACAACAATCATGGTTTCGACCATAAGAAATATAAGATAGAAATTCATCCCGTAAGGAAGGTGGAAGAAGCATTCCGCTGCCTGTTCGGGTGAAGTAAAAAGTAATCATACAGTTCAAAGTTCAAAATTCAAAGTAAAATGAAGGATTCAGTAATCATTGTGAGCGGCGGCATGGATAGCATCACGCTGCTCTACGATAAGAAAGACGAGATTGCACTCGGCATTAGTTTTAACTATGGAAGTAATCATAACGAGCGTGAAATTCCCTTCGCCAAGATGCATTGTGAGCGTTTGGGAATCAAGCATATTACGATAGATTTGGGTTTCATGCATCAGTATTTCAAGAGTTCTCTTCTTGAAGGTGCCGATGCAATTCCTGAGGGTCATTATGCTGATGATAATATGAAGAGTACGGTGGTTCCTTTCCGTAATGGAATCATGCTGAGCATTGCCATCGGCATTGCTGAGAGTAATAATCTGAAGAAAGTTTTCATCGCTAACCATGGTGGCGATCATACGATTTACCCAGACTGTCGTCCGGAGTTTATCAAGGCGATAGATGAGGCTGCTGAAGCAGGAACGTTCGTTGATGTGCGCGTGGTGGCTCCTTATACGAATATTACCAAAGGGCAGATTGCGGAGATAGGCAAGAAGTTGGGCATTGACTATGCTGAAACCTGGAGCTGCTATAAGGGCGGTGAGAAGCATTGTGGCAAATGCGGAACCTGCGTTGAGCGCAAGGAGGCTTTGGCCGAGGCGGGTATTGAGGATACTACCGAGTATGAAGAATAAGGATGACGACGAACCAGGCGTTCTTCGTTCCCTATATATAATAAGGTGTAATCAGAATAAATATAATAAAAGAAAAATGAAAACAGCGATTTTATCTGCGGCTCTGATGCTTGCATCAACCGTTGCAATGGCTCAGAAGAGCAACTTCCAGTTGAAGGTGGATTTGAAGAATTTCAATTCCGATTCTGTACTTGTTTACAAGGGCAGAAATGTTAAGATGGATACGGTTTTGGTGAAGAATGGCAAGTTTACCTATTCTGCAAACCTTGATAAGGCAGCCGGATACGTTTTCCTCTCACCTGAAGCTTATCGTGGTGCAGGTCAGTTTATGTTCAACCTGCCTTGTGTTCCTGGCGAGAAGGCTGAAGTTAAGGGCGATGCAAAGACCCGCTTCGATATTTCGGGTTCTAAGTTCTATCAGCAGTATCATGAAGTAGATGTTCTGCTGGAGAATGCTAATAAGGAGTTGAGAGATTACGAAGCTTCCCTGAACCAGAGAATCAAGAATGGTGAGACCCAGCAGACCATCATGGCAGAGTATGAGCAGAAGGCTCCTGCCCTGCAAAAGGCAAAGGACGATAAGATTTTCAATTTCGTAAAACAGCATCCTGATTATGAGTCTTGTGCTACTATCTTCGAGCAGTTTGATGATGTCAGCAAGATGGAGAAACTGCTGGGCTTGCTCTCTGAGAATGTGAAGAACGGCAGAATGAAGGCTTTCTACCAGCCAATAATTGATATGGCTAAGAAGCGTGCTGAGGCTGAGGAGAAGGCTAAGAAGGTGCAGGCTGCCGGTGTTGAGGCTCCTGACTTTACGCTGAAGGATATTAAGGGAAATGATTTTAAGCTTTCCAGCCTTCGCGGCAAGATTGTCGTACTCGATTTCTGGGATTCATGGTGCGGATGGTGCATCAAGGGAATGCCTAAGATGAAGGAGTATTACGAAAAGTACAAGGGTAAGTTTGAAATTCTTGGTGTAGATTGTAATGATACAGAGGCTAAGTGGAAGGCTGCTGTTGAGAAGCACCAGTTGCCATGGATTCATGTTTACAATCCGAAGGACAGCAAGGTTCTCAGCGATTACGCTGTTCAGGGCTTCCCTACAAAGATTGTGATTGATGCTAATGGTAAGATTATCAAGACTATTGTTGGTGAGGATCCTGCTTTCTACACATTGCTTGATGAAGTGTTAAGCAAGTAATGTTAACATAAAACAATGTCGCCCTGTAAGTGCAAAATTACATTTGCTCTTACAGGGCTATTTTTTGTTTGTTCAGTATTTTATTTCTTTTTCTTCTTCAATTCCAGTTTCGGAATCTTGATTTTCTGTCCGGCTTTTACGGTGTTTTTACCATTCAGGGCTTCTACGTAGCATTCCATGCCGGAACCTAAATAGCGGGTACTGATCTGTTCGAGGGTCTGACCGGCGCCAACCGTAACGGTCTGGGCAACTCCTATGATTCGGTAAGCTCCCGTGCGTACGCGAGCGTCCTTATCATACTGGGATGATGCTATTTTCGAAGCAGCCTTTTCTTCGGCTTTATCTTTAGCTTCTGCCTTAGCCTTTGCTTCAGCCTGCTTAGCCTTTTCTGCGTTAGCACTTTCCTCATCCGAATTTTCAGCCAGTTTTACTGCTTCTGCAGTTTTAGCCATACGGATGCTGTCTTCCATCGCTTTCTGGCGGAGTTTCTGTTCCTGAGAGAGTGGGGCGGCAGCTGGTTTGGCTGGGACTTTCTTGGCTGGAGCCTGATGATACTGGTTTAGCTGCATGGCTAGATGATCGCGCTGGGCAGTCATCTGACCATAGTTGAAGGCAAACCATCCCATTCCGCCAATCAAAGCTACTACGATGAGACAGACTGCAACGACCAGATAGCGAGGAATAACAATATGATGAGAATTGGAAGATTCTTCCTCCTCTTCTTCTTCTTCAGATTCATCTGATGCAGGTACTGCTGGTTCAACAACTGCTTTCAGGGCTTGCTGTTGCTGGGCTAATTCAAGCTTCTCTTGCTCCAGTCTTTCCTGCTCTTGCTTTTCTTTCTGTATTCTTTCCTGCTCCAGTTGGGCTTGTTTTAATCTTTCCAGTTTAGCTTGTTCAATAGCAATTTGCTTTGCCAGTTCGTCTTCTTTTTCCTTTTCCTTTTCAGATTCGATTACGACAATCTCCGGATTTGGAGTTGCAGTTTTTTCTTCGTCCAGAAAATCGATTACTTGTTCAGGAGCATCTTCTGTCTGTTCTTCTCCAAACTTCTCATCTATTTCATCGAAATCTACGCCGTCATTTACCACCACCGTTTCAAATTGGGCGAATGGCTTGTTCACGATTTCTTTCAGGATGTTGTCAGGCGTGAAGGTGAGTTTGTCTCTGCCTTCAATGGTGAAGCGCTCGCCCGTGTTCACATTGATGCTTTCACGGTCTTTCGTGGCCTGTACCTTAAAGGTGCCCAGCCATTTTATCTTCACCTGCTTGTCGGCATCGAGTCCCTGGTTGCACACATCAAACATTTTCCGGATGAAGAGTTCTGCTTCCACCTGGCTCAGCCCGCTCTTATCTGCAAGCAGTTTTCCGAGTGTATTTAAACTGAATTTGCTCATTGCTCATCCCCTCCATTCTTTAGTTTTTCCTTGACCGAAGCTACCGGTCGGAAACCCAACACCAACTTAGGCGGCACCAGCTGACGCTTCTTGGTAGTAGGATTAACCACCACTCGCTCCATGCGCTTCTTCACTTCGAAGGTGCCAAAATTGGGGATAGAGACAGCTTCTCCATCCTCAAACTCGGCAATCATAGCGTCTATCGCCTTGCGCACCAACTTCTGGGTGTCTTCCTGCGAATAGCCGGTTTGCTGAGCCAGTTCAGCGATGTATTCCTTATTGTTCATATTTATTTAATATGTAGTCAAAATTTCTAAAACTCCAGGCTATGGGGGAGAGAATGATTATTTCACCACCTTGCCATAGAGGTCAAATTCCTCGCTTGTAGTAATTTCTACCTGATAGAAACTACCCACGCGCAGACGCTTCTCATCGGCACGGATCAGAACCTCAGGGTCTACTTCCGGAGAGCAGAACTCTGTTCGTCCGATGTAGTAATCGCCTTCCTTGCGGTCGATGATAACGGTCATGGTTTTGCCCACCTTATCAGCCTCGACCTCAGAGCTGATGTCTTGCTGCAGAATCATCAGTTCGTCCAGCCGGCGCTGCTTTACCTCGGCAGGCACGTTGTCTTCGTAGTGGGTGGCGCTGTAGGTTCCTTCTTCCTCAGAGTAGGCAAAGGCGCCCATGCGCTCAAATCTCTGTTCGCGTACGAAGTCGAGGAGTTCGTGGAAATCCTCATCTGTCTCGCCTGGAAAACCAACCATCAGCGTAGTACGGATGTGAATGCCTGGCACGCGTTCGCGGATGGCCTTCAGCAGATTGATGGTTTCCTGCTTCGTTACGTGGCGATGCATGCTGGTGAGCATGTGGTCGCTGATGTGCTGGAGGGCAATGTCGAGATATTTGCATACGTTTGGCTTCTCGCGCATCACGTCCAGAAGATCCATAGGGAACTGGTTTGGATAAGCGTAATGCAGGCGAATCCATTTCACGCCCGGAATATCAGCCATCTCGCTGATGAGTTCGGTAATATGATGCTTGCCGTCAATATCTACGCCATAGTAGGTGAGTTCCTGAGCGATAATCTGAAACTCCTTCACGCCTTCTGCCACCAGTTCGCGCACCTCCTGCAGAATCTCTTCTTTCGGACGGGAAACGTGCTTGCCGGTGATGATAGGAATGGCGCAGTAGGCACAGTGGCGGTTGCAGCCCTCAGCTATCTTGATGTAGGCATAATGGCGCGGAGTGGTGAGATGACGCTGGCCGTTGCAGGATGAAACTTCCGCCTTGCCGAGTTCCTGCAGAAGCTGCTTGTAGTTGAATTTGCCGTAGAACTTATCCACTTCGGGCATTTCTTCTTCCAGTTCCTTCTGGTAGCGCTGCGAGAGGCAGCCCATTACGTAGAGCTTTCTGAGTCGGCCTTCTTCCTTAGCCTGGATAAACTCCAGGATGGTGTCGATGCTTTCCTGCTTTGCATCCTCGATGAAACCGCATGTGTTGATAACGGCAATCTCGCCCTGAGGGCGCTTTGAATCGTGAATGCAATGGTAGCCGTTTGCCTCAAACTGCTTCATCAGCAACTCGCTGTCTACGAGATTCTTCGAGCAGCCCAGGGTAATAATATCTATCTGATTTTTCTTCATTTTCTAATTTTTAAAGAGAGAGTCTACGAATTCTGTCTTGTTGAAGAGCTGCAGATCTTCCATTCCTTCGCCCAGTCCGATGTATTTTACAGGCACCTTGAGCTGGTCGCTGATGCCGATGACAACTCCGCCCTTAGCGGTTCCGTCGAGCTTGGTGATGGCGAGCGAGGAGATGTTGGTAACGGCAGAGAACTGCTTAGCCTGCTCGAATGCATTCTGTCCGGTACTTCCGTCGAGCACGAGCATTACCTCGTCTGGTGCTTCAGGCATTACCTTCTTCATCACTTCCTTTATTTTCTTGAGCTCATTCATCAGGTTCACCTTGTTGTGCAGTCGGCCTGCCGTATCGATGAGCACCACGTCGGCGCCGTTTGCCTTGGCGCTCTGCAGGGTGTCGAACGCCACGCTTGCCGGGTCGCTTCCCATCTGCTGTTTCACTACAGGCACACCCACGCGCTCGCCCCAGATGCAAATCTGCTCTACGGCAGCGGCACGGAAGGTGTCGGCAGCTCCCAGAACAACCTTCTTGCCAGCCTTCTTAAACTGGTAAGCCAGCTTGCCGATGGTGGTTGTCTTGCCCACGCCGTTTACGCCTACTACGAGGATAACGTAAGGCTTATGGTCGGCAGGAAGTTCCCAGTCTGCCAGGTCATCGCTGTGATTCTCGGAGAGGAGAATGGCGATTTCCTCGCGCAGAATGCGGTTGAGCTCGCTGGTTGAAACATATTTATCGCGGGCCACACGTTCTTCGATGCGGCGGATAATCTTGACCGTGGTTTCTACACCTACGTCTGAAGTGATGAGTACCTCTTCGAGATCGTCGAGCACATCATCATCGACGGTAGACTTTCCGGCAACGGCGCGCGCCAGTTTGCCAAACACACTCTCCTTGGTTTTTTCAAGTCCCTTATCGAGAGTTTCCTTCTTTTTGTTGCTGAATAATCCGAATAATCCCATAATCTTGTTTATATTTTTTGCAAAGATAACGCAAATGAGCGCAATGAAAGCTTGCTTTCAAATTGCCGAGTGCAGCTTATCTTCTGCAAAGATACTCATTTTTTTTTATTTTATGGCTTTTTCACTTGCTTTTTCGCCCTTTTCAAGAAAAAAAGTAAAGATTTAGAGGGTTTTATGTCATGACAGAAGGTTTTTTACCGATAATGTGGGTTAATAAGGTTTAATAAATTAATGTTGTCTGCTACAAAAACAATTCGCCCTGCAAGAGGACAGAAGCGATTCTGCTTCTGGACCCCTGCAGGGCGTTCTGTTTATTTCTTCATCATTTCCTTTACGGCTCTTTCGAGCTGGGTATCATGGCCATTGATGAAATCTTCCGGACTGTTGTAAACCTCGATGTCTGGGTTCAGCTGGGTGTTCTCGCCGAACACGCCACGCATGTCGCGGCAGCCTACCTGAGGAATACCGAATACTAGCGTGTTGTCCATCAGCGTTTCCCACCATACGGCTGTCATGGTTCCTGCTACAGGAGCACCGATCAGCTTACCGATTCCGAGTTCCTTGTAAACCCATGGGAAACCGTGACCGTTGCTGTAATCGTTCTCGCAGATCATGACGCAAGATGGCTTCACCCATTTGTTGAATGGATCGCGGCCAACTACCTTACCGTGAGGTACAAACTCCTGATACTGCTTGCCGTTGAGCAGGGTGCAGAGATCATCGTGCAACCAGCCGCCACCATTATGGCGCTCGTCTACGATTACAGCGTCTCTGTTTCGGTTCTTGTCGCTCAGCAGTTCGCTGTAAACGGTGCGGAAACTCTCCGAATCCATCGCCTTAACGTGAACATAAGCGATGCGTCCGCCCGAAATACTGTCAACGAAAGCGCGGTTGCGGTCTACCCATCGCTTGTAGAGCAGGTTGTTGAGTTTGCCCTGAGAGATAGCCTTCACTGTAACCTCCATCTTCTTACCCTTGGCGTTTCTGATGCCGAGGCGTACATTCTTGCCAACCTTTCCGTCGAGCAATGGGAAGTAGTCCATTCCGGCTTTAATCTCCTCGCCGTCGATGCTCTCGATGATGCTGCCGGCTGTAACGCCCGTATTCTTCACATCGAAAGGACCACGCTTGATAATCTCCTGAATCTTCAGGCCGTCGCCCTGATACTGAGGATCGAAGAATACTCCCAGATTGGCGGTGGTAAGCGCGCTGTTCGAAGCGTAGTAGCGGGCTCCTGTATGCGAAGCGTTCAGCTCGCCAAGCATTTCGCTCAACATCTCCTGGAAGTCGAAATTGTTGTTGATGTAAGGCAGGAACTTCTCATAGGTCTTGCGGTAACCTTCCCAGTCAACACCATGAATCTTAGGGTCGTAGAACTTGTCTTTCACCTGTCGCCATATGTGGTCGAAGAGATACTGGCGCTCCTCGGCTGGCTTATAGTTGAAGTTAGCCTCAAAGCTGATGTCCTTGGTGCTGAATCCGCTCAGATCCACCTTCTTGATGCTGCTTCCGTTGCAGATGAAGAGGTTCTTCACATCCTTGTCGGTCTGCAGGTTGCCCTGGCCTACGCCCTTCATCACGAGCTTGGTAGAGCCGTCCTTCAGGTCGTGCTGCCAGAGGTCGTAATCATCCTCGAAGGCTGCCTGGTAGTAGAGCTTGTCGCCGTCTTTAGAGAGCACAGCATCGCCCATGTGCGAAGAGTTTGCGGTGAGGCGTACGATTCTGTCGCGGCAGTTTTCGATGTCCAGCTCCAGTGGCTTCACTTTTTCCACCTCTATCTTTCCGGTCTTCTTCTGCTTTTCGTCAGCCTTCTTTTTAGCCTCTTCCTTCTTCTCGTCTTCCTTCTTCTCCTTTTCGTCCTTGTTGGCGTCAGACAGTTCTATTTCTTCCTTGCTCATGTTGAAGCGGTTGTAGGCATCCAGGTCGAAGAACATGATGTAGGCATCGTCTTCTGCTCCCCAGCTTCCATGACTGCGGTAGCCGGCTCTGTCGCTCTGGAAGAGCATTGCCTTGCCGTCGAGCACCCATTTGCCGTTGCTGTCGCTGTAGCCGGAATTGGTCAGGTTGTGAACCTCCTTGCCGTCAGCCTTTACCAGTGCAATATCCTGGTTGTTCCAGCCGCCGTTGCCGATATAGGTTGAAAGGAGCCATTTGCTGTCTGGTGACCATTCGAAAGCGATGTCTCCATCGCTGTAAGAGTAGACGTATTTGCCATCGAGCACGGTGCGGATTTCCTTCGATTTCAGATTGATGATGCGAAGTGCAGCGCGGTCTTCGAAGAAAGCCACTTCCTTGCCGTCAGGAGAGTATTGTGGATATTGTGATGTAACGCCTGTTTTCACCAACTGCTCTTCCTCGATGTCGGTAGCGTAGGTGAAGTTCTTCTCTTTCTCGTTCTTGATCTTAGACTGGTAAATCTGCCATACGCCGTTGCGCTCGGCTGCATAGACCAGGGCTCTGCCGTCTGGCGAGAAACTCAGGTCGCGCTCCTGCTGCGGTGTGTCGGTAATGCGCTTGGTAGTGGTGTATTCTACAGAAGTTACGTATACGTCGCCATGCATCACGAAAGCCACTTCCTTGGCGTCTGGCGAAACGGAAATCTCTGTAGCTCCCCAGCTTTTAATCTGACGTACGAGGCTTGGAGCGTCATTATCTGTTGTAATGGAGATGTTCACCTTCTGAGGCTCTCCACCTTCTTTCACGGTGTAGATTTCGCCATCATATCCGTAGCAGAGCAGGTCGGCGCTGGATGCGGTGAGGAATCTTACCGGATTGCCTTTGTGGTGGGTAATCTGCTTGTCGCTTGAACTGTTGAGGCTGCGGCGGTAGATATTGAATGTGCCGTCCTGCTCGCTCAGATAGAAGAATGATTTCTCGTCTGATGTCCATACTGGCGAGCGGTCTTCGCCGGCAAAGGTAGTCTGCTTGGTAAACTTTCCGTTACTCTTCAGCCAGATGTCGCGTGCGATAGGTGATTTCTGGTGTTTGCGCCAAGGGTCTTCATATCCCTTTTTGTCGTGGTAGAGAATGTCGCCGTTCTTGGCGATGCTGATATTCTCCATGGTGAGGGTAGAGAAGAGTTCCGGTCTTCCGCCCTTGGTGCTTACCTTATATACTTGTGGAAATGTGTTGTCGCCGAAGATGATGCTCTGGGCTGTAGGCTGCAGACTGGCAGAGTAGAGCACATGGTCGTTGTCTGCAAAGGCGATAGGTGTTTCGCTGCCGCTGTTGGTGGTGAGTCGGGTAGGAGCACCGCCTTTTGCATCGATTACGAAGATGTCGAGACTTCCTTCGCGGTTAGACTGAAAGGCAATTTTCTTGCTGTCAGGGCTCCATACAGGATGTGAATCGAAGGCTGCATGGGTTGTGAGCTGTCGTGCTTCACCGCCGTTGACAGAAACACTGTAGAGGTCGCCTTTATAAGCGAAGGCGATGGTAGTGCCATCGGGCGAGATGGCTGGGTAGCGCATCCAGAGCGGATGTTCTTCTGCGCTGGCAGAGAGTGCTGCTGAGAGCAGGGCTACTGAAAAGATTAACTTTTTCATTTGCGTATGTTTTATGTTTGAATATGCGTTATAAAAATCTCTTCTCTTTCGGGGTCAGAATGCTGTTTCTTGCTCCTAACGGATGCAAAGGTAGTTATTTTTTGCGATATTTAAGCATAAAAAAAGAAAAAAGTGAGAAAAAGTTTGGTGTATTCAAAAAATATATGTACCTTTGCAGCCGCAAATAAGAAAAGTGGCTGATTGCGTTATTGGTTAGCTGGTTTGCGTTTTGAAAAGTGTTGGTTCCGTAGCTCAGTCGGATTAGAGCAACAGCCTTCTAAGCTGTGGGTCTTGGGTTCGAACCCCAACGGAATCACTATAAATATAAACAAGAAATGGTGAAATAATCGTATAGGTTGTTTCACCATTTTTCTTTATAAATGGCTATAAAATAGGCGTTTATGGACGTATAATGAACTTTTGCTTATGAAACAGAAACGATTTATTAGAAGATTTTAATATTCCACAAGTAGGCTCTGAGTACTACAAGTAAAGTGTAAAATTGCCGCAAAATTGCCGCAAAATTGCCGCATTTTCCGCAAAATTGCCGCAAAATATTGTAAATTTAAAGGAAAAATATTATGGCTACAATAACATACGAGCTTGGAAAACCAAAGCAAGACAAAACAAGAAAGGTGTCTATTGTTCTTTCTCATAAGGGACAGAGAAAAAGATTTCCTACCAATATAGTTGTTTCCGACTCAGACTTGTCTAGAGCCGGAAAGATTTCTTCACGTAAGATATTGAAGACGATAGAAGATAAAATGAATGTTATGAAGGATGCACTCTATGACTTAGAGGTAGACTTGCTAGGTAAAGATGTGGATATTGATTGGATATGTGAGCATTTGATTGATATAGGCAACAAGACAGAGGATTTAGACTTCTTTTCCTTTACCGAAGAGTGGGTTGAGAAATCCGACAATAAGGGAAAGAAGAATTATCTGATTATGCTCAATTCCCTTGCACGCTATAATGGTTGCCGTAAGCTGCCGTTTTCTCTCATAGACTACAGATTCCTAAACGGATATAAGAAATTCCTAGATGGTCATCCTAGGGCGCAATCCTTATACTTGGGCAATATGCGGCATATCTTCAATGAAGCTATCAAAGAATATAATACGAATGGAAATGATA
>ULKK01003791.1_pt1 | contig 13511 bp, 9 predicted proteins | sample 1951131 | NCBI WGS metagenome assembly ULKK01 (sample SAMEA4835498, study PRJEB28245) | human gut metagenome | biome: gut microbiome; material: fecal sample | place: Denmark | collected 2008 | reverse complement strand
TCGAAGACGAAGACGGTGGCTCCGGCAAACCATTGTCCGTAGAGCTTGCCCCAAACAGCCTTGCCCCAACCGGTATCGGCTACGGTAAGATGGATGGAATTTTCGTGCAGGTTGTGCCAATATACACCCGTGGTCAAATGGCCGAGTGCATAGAGGTGATCGTGTGCCACCATCTTTGGCTCGCCTGTGGTGCCCGATGTGAAGTACATCAAGAGAGTGTCCTCGTTGGAATTTACATGCTCAGGACGAACGAAAGGAGCACATTCGTTCCATTCCTTCATCCAGTCGTGGAAACCCTCAGGAATTTCTGGACCGATGCTGATCAATGTCTTGACAGTAGGACTCTCTGGCATGGCCTCGTTGATTTGTTCTACCACATAGTCGTCTCCACAGCAGATGATGGCTTTCACGCTTGCTGCATTGTTACGGTAGATGATGTCGTGCTTGGTAAGCATATGTGTGGCAGGGATGGCTACGGCGCCCAACTTGTGGAGACCGAGCATGGCAAGCCACCACTGGTAATGGCGCTTCAGTATGAGCATCACTTTGTCGTCGTGGCCTATGCCGAGACTCTGGAAGTATGCTGAAGCTTTGTCGCTCTGCTCCTTCAGGTCTTGATAGGTAAAACGTATCTCCTCGCCACGTTCACTTGTCCAAAGCAGTGCAACATGGTCGGGTTTTATCTTTGCCCACTCGTCCATTACGTCGTAGGCAAAGTTGAAGTCTTCGGGGATGATAAACTCCAGATGCTCCTTGAAGTCTTGTTCTGAAGTAAAATGAGTTTGTTTTAGAAATCTCTCTATCATGTTGTGTGTGATTATATCATTTGTCTTAACTTCTTCAATTCCTTAACACCTTTAACTTCTATATGATTATACAAAGAAACTTGGCTGATTTTCCGTTCAGCGAGCGGAAGCAGTGTTGTTTCTTACTGTCGAAATAAATACTGTCGCCAGGATTAAGTACCATCACTTTATCCTCTATCGTTACTTCGAGCTGGCCTTCCATGACGTAGTCGTATTCCTGACCGTCGTGTCCGTTCTTGTGAGGCTTGTCATCTCCAGGCAGAGGGTCAACCTGTACCATGAAGGGATTCACCCTTCTGTCTTTGAAACCTACAGCGAGGCTTTCGTATTTATACTGGTTGTTGCGTTCTATTTCCGGACCTTGCCCCTTGCGTGTGACGTAGTAGCCCTTCATGCGAGGCTCCTCGCCAAAGAGCAGTACATCGAGGTCAATGCCATAGCGTTTTGAGATCTTGGAGAGGCGATATACAGATGGGTCGGCCTCTCCCGATTCGATCTTCAGATAATGTTCAAGACTGATTTCGCAAAGCTCTGCCACTTCCTCTGCAGGGATGTTGAGAACTTCGCGCAGACCTTTCAGTCTTTCTCCTATTTGCTTAATTGCTTCGTCCATAGTTCTATATCTTTTTAGTCGTTTGCTGGCAAAAGTACAATTTTTTGATGAAATGAGCAAAGAATTATTGAATAAAAACTTGGTAAATAGAAATAAAATTACTATCTTTGCCCAATAATTATTGACAGAAATAATGGTTATGATAAGATATTTAACCCTATTAACCTTCCTTTTGGTTTTTGACTTAAGTTGTCATGCCGAAGCTTCAGAGGTGTTACAACGTCTTGATGATGCTCTCAGTTCTGCGAGTAAATTTGATGCAAAAAAAAATCGCAAATAAAGCATCTTCATGATATTGCTTCTTCTGCTCGCTCGGAAATTGACCGCTATAAGGCTTGTATTGAGCTTTACGAGGCTTATGAATCGTATAAGTACGACTCTGCGTCGGTGTATGCAGATAAGGCAATGTCGTTGGCGCGTCATATTGGCAATGCAGACTTTATGGTTGAGGCAGCCTGCGCCAAGGTGTTTTGTCTTCTTTCTGCCGGTCTGTATAAGGAAGCTTTCGATGAGGTGGGACAAGTGGACATCAGTAATGCCTCTTCGCCTTATTTATATAAGTATTATTTTGTGAAGTGGCGTTTATTAGCCGATATTTCAGATTATAGTCGTGCTGAACCTTATATGTCACAGTACATACGGCAGTCGAGAATCTTGGTCGACACCTTGCGCCACTATATGCGCCCAAAATCCACACGGTGGAATTATATTATTGGTATGCAACTGATGAAGGAGCGCAAGTGTAGGGAGAGTGAATCATATTTTCAGAAGGTTCTTAGTGATAAGCATATTTCTATGCACGAACGGGCCATCAGTACTTCGTGCTTAGGCTATTTGTATAAGTTGAGAGGAGATACGGTGAAAGCGCTTTGTTATCTTGCTGAGGCTGCTATCTGCGATATCAAGTCGTCGACTAAGGAAACAACAGCCCTTCGACAGGTGGGCGCCTTGCTGTTTGCACAGGGTGATGTGGAACATGCTATCAATTATGTGCAGAAAGCACTTGATGATGCTAACTTTTATAATGCCCGTCAGCGTAAGATTGAGATAGGTGGTGTGTTGCCTGTCATCGAACAAAGCAGGTATAAGGACATGAGGGCGCAGCGCAATGTGATGATACTTTGTATTGTTATGGCTTTTGCCCTGTTGGGCGTTTCCGTGGTAAGCTCTTTGTTTATTAAAAAGCAGATGCGGAAACTGCGACTGGCCACCCGCATAATTCAGGAGCGAAACCAGAAGTTGGAGCAGGCTAATGCCCAATTGTCTGAGGCCAACAAGATTAAGACGGAGTATATAGGGAAATCGTTTTATCAGAGTGCTGGCTATTTTGAAAAGATAGAGAAATTGTATCGTCTGGTAGACCGTAAGTTGACTGCCCGTCAGTATGATGACCTGCGCCGAACCTTGTCGGAGCGTTCGCTGATGGAGGAACGTAAGGATATGTATGCCGACTTCGATGAGACTTTCCTTCGTCTTTTCCCCTCCTTTATCGAAAAATACAATGAACTTTTTAATGAAAAAGACCGAAAGAACCCTTCAGACACCATGGCACTCAGTAATGAGATGCGCATTTTTGCCCTTATTCGTTTAGGTATTACCGACTCTGAACGCATCGCCCTTTTTCTCAATTACTCGGTCAATACCATCAATACCTATAAGACTCGTGTGAAAAATAAGTCGTTAGTCAACAACGATGAGTTTGAACAGCATATTATGGCCATTTAAACTTAAAAGGTTGTCTTAAGGTTTCTTTTTGGGTTGATATGTCACCATATTTTCATTATACAAATAGAAAAAGTGCTTTTCTGTAAGTTTCATATTATTAGATACTTACGAAGAAAAGTACTTCTTTTCTTGTTATACAATACTTAGTTAGTTTTGCAATATGCCGATATTGCAATAATTTTGCAGTGTTGGTAGAATAAAGAATGCCAAATAACCTGACAATTTATACATTATATATTTATAAACCAAAATAACTACAACAATGAAAAGAAATCTATTCATCAAACTATTTGCGCCAGCCTTGATGGTGGCGGGTAGTGGATTCCTGTCTTCTTGTAGCAATGTTGATGATGGTAGTTATGTGCCACCATTCACACAATACGAGAAGATATCTGGGCAATGGGTAGTCAACTCTGTTACTCAGACCGATGAGGTGGAAAACAAAAAGATGACGCTAACTAACCTGTTTGACTTCGACACCTTTGGCATTCAGTTCAAAGTAGATGAAGACAACAATCCCACCAGTTATGTCATAGAGGGTAATGCACCGGTTTTGATTCCTGTATCTGGCAAATGGAAGATGGGTAATGCTTTTGTCAACACCGATGGCTCTGCTGCCAAGATTATCCTGGGTGACAACACCTGGCTTACAGTGACAGGTGTTCCAGGCTCCAAGCAAGAGCTGGAGTTCAAGTTTACTCGTGCCCAGAATGGTAAACCATTTGTTTCCTACACTTATAATCTGGCGAAGAAGGTAGATGCTACACCCGATGCGCCTGTAACGTCTAATAATGAGTAAGGAGGCCCCATTATGAAGAAAACAGCGATATATTTGATGATGTTATTAATGGCGATGACCTTTGCCTTGAACTCAAAGGCGAGTACTAAGGTCGGAACGCCAGTGTGTTGGACTGTTCCTGCAGTCTTTACTCCTGATCAGGAAGTGACATTTTATTATGATGTTACAGATGTCGGTTTCCCTGAGGGTGTCGATCTCTATCTATGGGCATGGCAACCTTCTGAGCCTGATGCAGGCAATGGCGACAATTCGTCTGAGTTTGCTAAGCTAACCTATCTCGGTGACAATATCTATTGTAAGACGATGGTTCCAACAGAGTATTTTCATACTACTGTTGATGCGATGACCAATGCTGATTGGCCAGGCTTTTGGCAGCAACTTAAGACCAAACGTGATGACTTGTGGTCGACCGAGTTTGCTGCGCCAGATAGCCGGCAAGAGTGGGAAACTATTAAGAAAAATGCCGATCAGGGTGTGTTTGTCTATTCGGGTAAGAAGGTGAAAAACTTTACCGACAAGTGGACGCTCAATGAGCCTCTTACTTTCGTTTTTAATCCAAAGGTATTCACTGTCGGAGGAAAGACGATGGAAGAGTTCTCTACAACAGCAGGTTTTGATGGTTTCAAAATACACTCTGGTATGGACGACTGGACTTATGAGCAGGGCGTGAAGGTAAGGATACCAGGCTGTATGGAGAAGACCAATGTACAGAAGTTGAGCAACGGTTACTATTCTTGGAGTATGACCTCGCCTTACGACTACTATAGTTGGAACTATGCCGATGATGGCACTAAGGCTTCTACAGGACTGGAATCTGACTACGAGCCTACCAATATAGCATGGCTCATGGTGGGTATCGTCAATGGCGACTGGGGTGGCACATGCGGCGACCAAAGCGCCAAGGCAGGGCAGGCAGTACCTTATCCCGACCCATCTTTCTCTTATTTCCCCACCAAACTTACCGCCAATGATATCCTCACGCTTACACGTCTGTATAATGGCAAGCTCGATGGCGACCTGAACTGCAAGATTATCGCAGGCAACAAGGAGCTTACAGGGGTGCTTGATGGCAACCGCGACAAGCGTCAACTCTCAGTCAACCTCCTTGACGACGTGACTGACAAGACCATCAGCGACCTCAAGGTGGTCATTACCAACAAGGCAGGTGTAAAGGTGGTCGACAGCACGATACCTCTTGTGCCGTTGTCGGAAGTCGAATGACGGTGCAGCCAAAGTTGTAGCAAGTAAACAAAAGAGACAACAATCTAAACAGAATTTACAATGAACAACAGATATTTTCATATATGGCAGGCAGTCCTGTTGCTCTGCCTGATGATGCTGACAGGGCAGAATGCCCTGGCTCAGAAGATGACAGTTGCGGGCACTGTGTATGATGCCTCAGGCGAAGCTCTGATGGGAGCTACTGTTCGTGAAGCAGGTACGGCTAATGGTGTGGCTACGGATATGGACGGCAAATTTACGCTTACCTGCGACCAGTCTTCACAACTTGAGATTTCCTATGTGGGCTATCTCACCAAAAAGGTGAAGGCAGGCAAGGATATCAAGGTCGTCCTCGAAGAGGATGCCAAGATGCTTGCCGAGACCGTCGTGGTCGGTGTGGGCTACGGCACAATGCGCAAGAACGACCTTACGGGTTCTATTGCCAGCGTCAATGCTAAAGATCTGAAGCATGGTGTCATCACCAGTGCCGAACAGATGCTGCAGGGAAAGGTTGCAGGTCTTTCTGTAGTACAGGCTTCAGGCTCTCCCGAGAATGGTGCTTCCATACGTCTTCGTGGTGGTACGTCGCTCTCTGCCAGCAACTCACCTCTCATCGTTGTCGATGGTATCCCTGGTGTTGACATGAACTCAGTACAGCCTTCTGAAATCCAGAGCATCGACGTGCTCAAGGATGCCTCTGCAGCAGCCATCTATGGTAGCCGTGGTGCCAATGGTGTCATCATCGTTACGACAAACCGTCAGAGCAGTGATGCCGAGAGTATTAATGTGCAGTACAATGGATATGTGGCTGTGGCCAGCCAGGCTAAGTACCTCGATATACTATCTGCCAATCAGTGGCGTGGCTTTGTACGCGAGAACAATATCCTTGATGCCCTGGATTATGGTGCTGATACTGACTGGCAGAAAGAATTGACCCGCACAGCGATTTCTCATTCTCACAACATTCTCTTCAGCAATACACGTAAGACTCGGGGCTATCATGCCTCGCTTACCTATCAAAACAACCAGGGTGTTGTGAAGCGCAACTATTTTACCCGTCTCGCAGGCAGCCTTTCTGCCTTCCAGAAGTTGATGAAGGGCAAACTGCGTCTTGAGGAGGCTATCAATGCCAATTTCGATACATGGCATCCAACTGATGGACGCATTTTTGAGCGCGCCTTCAACCTGAACCCAACTGTGCCTGTATATAATCCCGACGGTTCCTTCACCCAGATTAGCGGAACCAATACAGAAAACCCTGTAGAACTGCTTACCAAGCGCAATGACGACCACAAGCGTCATCGCTTCCTTGGCTACTTCAAGGCCGACTATGAGCTTCTGCCTGGACTGACAGCCTCTGCTAACCTCAGTTACGAGTTCAATCAGGCCACCAGCGGTATGTTCAAGCCTAACGATGCCAAGATGGAAGGCCAGAGCGAGAAGGGTTGGGGACAGCGTACCGAGGCAGAATATACCAACCGCCAGTTGGAGACTTACCTTACCTACGATAAGACATTTGCCGACATACATCATCTCAACGTGTTGGGTGGTTACTCTTACATGGATAATGTGGCAGAGGGATTTGGCGCAACCCGCAGTGGTTTTGACACCAATGCTTTCATCTACAACAATCTTGGCGCAGGTACCGACTACCGTCAGGGTGATGTCTATTCCTACAAGAACTCCTGCAAACTGATTTCTTTCTATGGACGTGTGAACTATGGTCTGATGGATAAGTATATGATTACTGCCACAGTCCGTCGTGACGGCAGTTCTCGTTTCGGTGCAGACCACAAATGGGGCACCTTCCCATCTGTCTCGGTGGCATGGCGCATTATCAATGAGAAATTCATGGAGGGCACGCATTCTTGGCTCGACAACTTGAAACTCCGTGTGGGCTATGGTATAACGGGTAACCAGAATGGCGTTGATCCATATAAGAGCCTCTCTGTGCTCAGTTCAGCCGGAGCTTCTTATTATGATGCTGCCACTGGTACATGGAAAAATTCTTATGTGCAGGCTCAAAATGCCAACCCTGACTTGAAGTGGGAATCTACCGCACAGTTTAACGTGGGTATTGATTTCGGATTCCTCAACCGCATCAATGGTAGCTTGGAGTTCTACCACAAGAAGACTTCTGACCTGCTTTGGACTTATCCTGTACCACAGCCTCCATATTTGGTGGGTACAATGCTTGCTAATGTAGGCGACATGGTCAACAAGGGCGTGGAGCTGACCCTCGGTGCCAACATCGTCCGTACCAAGGACTTCTCGCTGAGCGCCAACGCATCGCTTGCATACAACAAACAGGAGATAACCAAGCTCTCCAACAGTCAATATCAGGCAGTAGGACTTCAGGCAGGCAGTCTGCACAACATCCGTGGTTTGAGCGGAGTCTACTCACAGGTCATAGAGGAAGGCTATGCGGCTGGCGAGTTTTATGGTTATGTATGCCAGGGCATCGACGAGAACGGAAATTACATTCTCAAGCAGGGTGAGGACGGACAGCCTGTGAAGGAACATCTTGGATCTGCTATGCCAAAGTGGAATCTCGGACTCTCCATTAATATGGCATACAAGGACTTTGACCTTACACTTGCAGGTTATGGTATGTTCGGTCATAAGATCCTCAATGCTACCAAGATGGAATTGTACGACAGCACACGTCTTCCAGCGCAGAACACGCTTGATGATTTCTTGACAAGCGGCGTGAAACAGGGTGCCATCTTCTCTGACTATTTCCTGGAGAGTGGAAACTTTTTCCGCATGCAGACTGTCACTTTGGGTTATAACGTGCCTGGTGTCAAGAAAATTGGACTCAGCAAGGTGCGCTTCTACCTCACAGCTGAGAACCTCTTTACCATTACCAGCTATTCAGGTATGGATCCTGAGGTCTATATTCCTGACAACGTGCTCAGTGGCCCTGGTATCGACCGTCTCATCATCGATAACGGAACGAGCGAGGGCTCTACTTACTCTCCACGTCCACGTACTTTCTCTCTCGGTGTGAACGTTACATTCTAACAACTTAATAAATAAGAACCATCATGAAAATGAAATCATTATACAGCGCACTTCTTTTAGGTGCATTGACTCTCACGGGGTGTACCAACCTTGACGAGACTCTTTACGACAAAGTGTCGATGGATGATTATGGAAAGACGGAAACAGAGGTGCAAACCATCATGGGTGGTGCATATGCCACCTTGCGTGGCTATGGCGCATCAACAGATGAGGGAAATGGCGTGAACTGCTATCCTACTTCCGAGTACGTGTTCTTCCTCAACGAGTGCAGCAGTGATGAGGCGTGCATCCCGACTCGTGGAACTGACTGGTATGACGGTGGCCGCTATCAGCAGTTGCAGTATCATACCTGGGATGCCAACAATACTGCAGTCTTGGCAGGATGGCGTTATGCCTTCGTCGGTGTATCAAAGGTCAATGCCATTATCTATCAGGTGGACCAGAGTGAACTCTCTCAGGCTGCCAAGGATAAAGTGAAGGCAGAACTGAGAGGTCTCCGTGCTTACTACTACTATCTTTTGCTCGACCAGTTCGGAAACGTGCCAATCTCAACCGACTTCACTCAGAAAGAACTGCCTAAGAATTCTTCTCGCCAGGAGGTGTACGACTTCGTTGAGAAAGAACTTACAGAGGTGTTGCCACTCCTGCCTACAGGTGTGCAGTATGGTAAGTTTACCCAGAATGTGGCCAATACACTTTTGGCACGCCTTTACCTCAATGCCGAGGTGTATACAGGCACACCACAGTGGCAGAAGTGCATCGATGCTTGTGAGAAAGTGTCAGGCTACTCTCTGACTCCGGATTATAAGGCCAACTTCTTTATTAAGAACGAGACTTCACCTGAGATAATCTTTGCTATACCTTACGACCATAAGCAAGGTACAGTGGGTAACTATCTCGCCTCTATGACCTACCACTATAACCAGAAACTGGCTTTCTCAGCCGATGGCTCTTATCAGTGGTGCGGCAATGGCATCTGTGCCCAGCCTGGTGTGTGGTCTTCCTATGAAGAGGGGGATAACCGTCGTGACAAGACACTCATAATAGGTCAGCAGTACAAAGCATCCGATGGTTCGGAGGTGCTGATGGACGATGGAACACCATTGTGCTATACTGAGGAAATTGACAATTTCGAAGATGCTGCCAAGAATGCAGGTGCTCGTCTCGATAAATATGAATGGAGTGCCACTGATGCCTGGGAGCGCGACAACGACTGGGTACTCATGCGCTATGCAGAAGTACTCATGATGCAGGCAGAGGCTTACTATCGCTTGGGTTATCCTGCTACAGCACTTAATTTCGTTAACAAGATTCGCCAGCGTGCAGGATTGAGCGATCTTGCTGAACTTGACGAAGAGAAGTTGGATGCAGAGTGGTTGCATGAGTTTGCTTATGAGGGTTTGCGCCGTACCGTCAATATACGTTTTGGTACTTGGTACAAACCTTGGTGGAACAAGGAAGCTGATCCCTCGGACAAGCACACTGGCATTTTCCCCATCCCGGCAGAGGAGAGGGCTAAAAATCCCAACTTGCAACAGAATCCTGGCTATTAAGAGTGATAGCTTGAGCTTCATTTAAAAGTTTATACATTTAAGATTATTATTAGGGTGCTCGTGATACTTGTTTACGAGTATCACGGCCTCCTTTTGTGTTCTTACATTCTTAATTATACACGAAATGAATATTAAAAATATATTGAATGTCGTATTGCTTTCTGTACTCAGTTTGGGTATGGCAGCTTGCAGTGACTCTGATGGTGACGGTGGAGGAAAAAAGGATGCTCCTGTAGCGGCAATGATGCCTCAGCGTTCCAATCCAATGGGCGTATATGCACATTACATGCCATGGTTTGAAACTGTTAAGACCAATCTCGATGCAGGAAAGTGGGGTTGGCACTGGACAATGAATGTTTCGCTTAATCCTGCTGCGGGTGAGATAGCTTCTCATTACCATCCCCTCACTGGAGCCTACGCATCGGGCGATGCTACTGTCCTTGACTACCAGTGTCTACTGATGAAATACTCTGGACTGGAGGGCGTGATGGTTGACTGGTACGGCTCCAATGCCGACAACACTACCGCTCGCCACACCTCCAATACCGAGGCCTTGTTCAAGGCAATAAAGAAGGCTGGGCTCAAGATGGCCATAGTCTATGAGGACAATACGCTCAATGTTGCTTCCGATCCCGTGGGGCAGGCTCGTGCAGATATGAAGTATCTGGCCACTCACTTCTTTGGTTCTGATAGTTATGCTAAGATTGATGGTAAGCCATTGTTGTTAGTCTTTGGTCCTCAAGGGCTCAACACACCCAAAGAGTGGTATCGTACTTTTCAAGTGCTTTCTGTTAAGCCCGCATTGGTAGTGCTCAACGGACATGCTTCCAAAGCCAATGGTGGCGGCTATGAGAATGCTGTCGGTGAGTACCTTTGGGTCAATGCTGCACCCGATGCATGGTATGTCAACGCCAAACAGCAGTTCCAGACGGTTATAGGTGGCGCCATGCCGGGTTTCAAGGATTACTATAAGCTGGGTGGCGCTGGTGAGGGGTATACTTCCTATGACGATGAGGACGGTGCTTTGTTCGACCGTCAGCTTGCTGCAGCTAAGAATGCCGGTCTGCAGTGGTTGCAAGTGTCCACATGGAATGATTATGGCGAGGGTACCATCATCGAGCCTACCCTTGAGTTTGGGTATCGCTACCTTACTAAACTGCAGGGATTTACAGGAGTAACGTATGGAGAAACCGAACTTAAGACTATTTATCGTTGGTACCAACTTAAGGTGAAGTTTGCCGCTGATGCCTCCAAGACTAAGGTGCTTGACCAGTGCTATGGCTATCTCAACGCACTTCAGCCCGATAAGGCTGTCGAACTGATGAACGGCATAGAGTAACTGTCATCTATAAATGTATGAAATAAACAGTATAATAGTTAATAATAATGAACACTACACTTTTTCATAAGGTTATGCGTGGAGTACTTCTCCTCAGTTGGCTTACATACAGTGGCGTGGCTCATGCTGCTGACGTGCTCACTTCGCCCGATGGTCGCTTGCGTGTTACCGTGGGTGTCAAGGGTGGCAAGCCTTTCTACGCAGTCTGTAGAGATGGTAAACCGGTAGCGAACACCTCTTATCTCGGTTTCACACTTGATGATGGTGATTTCTGCAATGACTTCAAGGTGATGGGTAGAACTCGCAATTCGAAAGACGAAACGTGGACGCAACCATGGGGTGAGGACAGGGTGGTGCGCAACCACTATAACGAGCTGAAAGTAAAATTGCAACAGGGCGGAAAGAAAAAACGTTTGCTCAACATTGTTTTCCGTGCCTTCGATGATGGAATAGGCTTCCGTTATGAGTTTCCACAGCAGCAAAATCTCATCGACTTCCGCATCATGGAAGAGAAAACGCAAATAGCCATGCCTACTGATGCCGAGGCATGGACGGAGCCAACCAATGGAACCGTTTATTATGAAGCGGTATGGACCAAAGATCTTCTTAGCAGGAAGGACACCGTCAACACACCGATAACCATCGAGGTGGGGGACTCGCTTTTTATGGCGCTTCACGAGGCCAACCTTACTGATTATGCAAGTCTCAACTATACTCCCCGTCATCTGCCTGGGGCTGCTGTTACCCTTGTGGCTGCCCTTACCCCTTGGCAGAATGGTGTGAAGGTGTATGCCAAGGCTCCTTTTGTGTCGCCTTGGCGTACCATCATTATTGCCAGTAAACCGGGCGATTTGATAACGTCGAAACTGATGCTTAATCTCAATGAGCCTTGTCGTATTAAGGATACGTCCTGGATAGAAACGGGAAAGTATGTCGGCATCTGGTGGGGCATGCACATGAAGGACTATACTTGGGCGCAGGGGCCACAGCATGGTGCCACAACTTCCAATACCAAGCGCTATATTGATTTTACTGCCAAGCATGGCTTGAAGGCGGTGCTTGTTGAGGGATGGAACTATGGATGGGATGGCGATTGGACCAAGGACGGTGATAAGTTCAGCTTCACTAAGCCTTATCCAGACTACGATCTTGAAGGTTTGCAAAAATACGCACTCAGCAAGGGTGTGCGTCTTGTGGCTCATAATGAGACAGGAGGTGCTGCCAAAAACTACGAAAACCAACTTGACAGTGCCTTTGCCCTGTATGAACGCCTGGGCATACGTGCTATAAAAACGGGGTATGTCAACAGACTCATGGATGGTAAGGAAGACCAACACTCGCAATATGGTGTGCGCCATTACCGTAAGGTGGTCGAGACGGCGGCCAAGTATCACCTTATGGTCATCAACCATGAACCTGCTATGCCGTCGGGACTGTGCCGCACTTATCCTAACCTCATGTCAGGTGAGGGAATGCGCGGACAGGAGTATAATGCCTGGAGTATGGATGGAGGAAATCCTCCCTATCATGTGTGCGTGTTGCCATTTACCCGAGGACTGGCAGGTTCGATGGATTTTACACCTGGTATCTTTAATTTTACCAATAAGGTCTTGCCAGATACCCATCCCCAGACTACGCTCGCCAAGCAACTTGCCGAGTATGTCTTGCTCTATTCTCCTTGGCAGATGGCCGCTGACATGATAGAGAACTACGAGCATCAGCCCGCCTTCTCGTTTGTCGAAAGTGTGCCTACCGATTGGGAGAAAACTGTGGTAGTAAATGCTAAGATAGGCAATTACATTACTATAGCCCGTAAGGATAAGGCAAGCGACGACTGGTACGTTGGTTCTGCCACTGATGTTGATGCACGTGACTTAAGTATTGACCTGAGTTTTCTGGATAAGGATAGAGAATATATGGCTGAAGTCTATGCTGATGGACCTGGGGCAGACTTTCGTTCCAACCCTTACCCATTGATGTATCAGCGCATTAAGGTTACCTATGCTTCAAGTCTTCGATTACACCTGGCTCCAAGTGGTGGGGCTGCTGTCAGGATAAAGGCTCTTTGATAATTAGTTTGTGTGAATGTACTTTGAATAAACACGAAGGCATGACAAGGTTAGTTTGATTCCTTGTCATGCCTTTTCCTGCAATTACGCCCTTAATGACAGCGTTGGTAAAGCCTTCTGCTCCATGGCGAAGAGACCTTTGATGGTACAACCGCCTGGAGTGTGAACCTTGTCGATGGCTTTGCCTCGGGGTGCTACATTTGATGGAGTGAACTTCTCGCTTTGCAAGAGTTCTTCTGCCTTATATACATTCGATTTCTCCCTTGTATAAACTTTTTTTCGACCTTGTACTAACTTCCTGTCAGCCTAAAGCAAAACTCATAGAAGTCTACCAGGGCGGACGCATCAAAATGCGTTCGCCT
>ULKK01002693.1_pt1 | contig 15692 bp, 14 predicted proteins | sample 1951131 | NCBI WGS metagenome assembly ULKK01 (sample SAMEA4835498, study PRJEB28245) | human gut metagenome | biome: gut microbiome; material: fecal sample | place: Denmark | collected 2008 | reverse complement strand
GTCTTCCATAGCCTCGATGGCCTTCCACTTGCTGTAGAACTCGCCGATGGGCTCCATGCGTATGGCGGTGAGCACCTTGGTCTTCACGCCCTCGGCCTCAAGAGCCGAACTCAGCGCCAGCGAGTTGATTACCGTGGCACACATGCCCATCTGATCGCCCTTGACGCGGTCGAAGCCCTTCTGGCTGCCGCTCAGTCCGCGGAAGATGTTGCCGCCGCCGATGACGATGCCTATCTGCACACCCATCTCGTGTATCTCCTTGATTTGGCGGGCATAGTCGCCCAGTCGCTCAGGGTCGATACCATAATTCTGATTGCCCATCAAGCTCTCGCCCGAGAGCTTGAGGAGGATTCTCTTAAATCTTGCCATAGTCTTATTTGTATTTTCAGATGATAAATTCCACTTCCTTGAACGCATAGCTGCGCTGTCGGCCCTCGCTGTCGCGCAGACTGAGCCTGCCGTCGTAGGCCACGCCCACCAACTCGGCGTCAAATTCGCCGTCGGCGTCGCGATAGCGGTAGAAACCCTTGCGGCGGTAGAGCGCCTCGTGATACTCGCGGCTTATGCCGGAATAGTCGCCCTCCAGCACCCGTCGGTAGTAGTCGCCAAAGGCTTGGAGGATGCGCTCGAGCAGATGGTCTATGCTCTCGCCGCTGCCCGTAATCTGGCTGAGCGACACGGGGTTGGGCGCATCGCTGGTGAAGCGCCGCTGGTTTACGTTGATGCCCGTGCCCATAATCATGCGCTTCAGTCGGCCGCCGCTTACCGCCGTCTCGATGAGCGTTCCGCTGAGTTTGCGGTCGCGGTGGTAGATGTCGTTGGGCCACTTCAGCTCCATGCCGTCGGCATAGGCATCGAGCGCCCGCTTCAGGGCCAGCGCTTCGGCCATAGCCAGCACAAACTGGTGGTCTATCGCCACCTCCACGGGACGTATCTGTATCGAGAAGAGCAGGTTCTGTCCCTCAGCGTCCTCCCATCGGTTGCCTCCCTGTCCGCGTCCGGCAGTCTGGTGGCGTGCTGTGACCACCACCACATCCTCGTCGCCCCGATAGGCGTGCAGATAGGTATTGGTCGAATCGACGGTATCCAGTCTTATCACTCTCATATCATTCATCTGCTCAGTAGCAATGGGTTGAAGGCATCCTCGGTGTGTATCACGTCGCAGTGGCGCGAGTCCATGCCCACCACGGTGATGATGTCAAACCTCACATCGGCGTCAATGCCCATCTGCTTGACATAGGCATTGGCGGCAATGGCGAGATTGCGCATCTTGGTCTCGTTGACGGCCAGGATCGGGTCTATCGTCACGCCCTCCGAGCGCGTTTTCACCTCGACGATGACCAGCAGGTCCTGCGCCTCGGTAATGGCCACGATGTCCAAATCGCGCTTGCCCAGTCGCCAGTCGCGGTCCTTGATGATATATCCATGGTTCTCCAGGTAGCATGCCGCCACCTCTTCTCCCCATTTGCCTAAGTCGTTGTGTTCTGCCATAACTGTCTGCAAATGTAACACTTTTCCGCCACTCAGCCAACTAAAGGCAAGAGAAATAGGCTGCGCCCCACCAATATTGCCGCCATCGCCGCTCCCGGTTTACATCGCCGCCGCTTAAGGAGCAGCGTAGTTTCAAAGTCTGTGTAATGGCTAAATTCGAGCAGGGGGAGTATGCAAACTTCTCGTGGTAATGCGCTTTATTCAGTTAAATGTGTGTTTTTTGATAGATTTAGCTGAATATACGCCATTTTTTAGTTTCTTTGCGGCATACTCCAAGTCAATCAGCACACCGCCAAGAGTATAAATGCCAACAATTATCTTAATCTTTTTCTTGATAATCTTACTGATTGCTTGTAATGTACCGATAATCAATATTTATTGGAATAACAAAATGACAAAAGAAACAAATTAGGAACAATAAAATCAAGAAACCTCAAAATGAAAGTATGAGAAAACAAAAATTAACACGGAAAACAATAGTAATTTTCCAATTCTTTCATTTTGAATGTTCAAACAGAAATTATATTTTAAGGTATAATATCTGTGTTTCTACACATAGAAAAGTAACTGGTAGAGCGATTATTTTTTTGTCTAAAAGGCAATATTTTGAAAAATTCTCGTTTATTTCAATAAATGTTAATACCTTTGCATTAAACTTTAATAGTATAACAATGAATGTCCTAAACCGAATCAAAGTAGTATTGGTAGAGAAACAGGTTACAGGGAAATGGCTTGCCCAAAAACTTAATGTAAGTACGGTGACAACAAGTCGTTGGTGTTCTAATACGTCGCAACCTGATTTGGCGACATTAGTAAAAATAGCATCATTGTTGGATGTTGATGTCAAAGACTTAATAGTTTCAACTAAGAAGTAATTATATGGCTAGAAAAATAAAAATCTTAACAGACAACGAAGGACTCGACCGAAGAGAAGTAGGATATTATTCTACTCCAAGATTTGTAGCTGATTACCTGACGCAAGAAATGCTCGCCATAAATCCTCAAGGAGATGGAGTATTAGACCCAGCAACAGGTAAAGAGGAATTGTTGGCATCTTTCTACGAGGCCTACAGGCACATTGATTCTTTTGATATTATAGATCATGGAATTCACAAGTATTCGAGTTTTCAATGTAAAGATTTTATAGAATTTTACATAGAGCGTATGTCGTGTCTTCCAATGCAATGTCAAAAATATGACTATATGATTGCCAACCCACCATACAATTGCCATGAAGTATCGTACATAAAAGATAACAAAAAACGACTAAGCGCAGCTTTCCCAATAGGAGCATACAATATGTATTCTATGTTTCTATCCGCAATGATTAGCATTGCAAAAGAAGGTTGTTTAATAGGTGTTATCATATCTGATTCATTCTTAACAGCCACGCTACATGCAAAACTGCGAGAGCAAATACTTAAAGAATGCTCAATTCATGAGTTGATATTGTGTCCTAATGACTTGTTTTGGTCTCAGAATGCAGATGTTAGAACATGTATTTTAATATTACAAAAGGGCAAGAGATTTCAAAAAAATGTATTGATTTCAAATAGACCCAATAATACAGAAGACTTCCATGCAATTCTGCACAAAAAAGATTTTAAATCCGTTCCTTTACAGTCTATTATATTAGGAACCAACAAGTCTATTAATCAGTTTATAATAGACATAGATGAGGACGTGGTAACTCTTTTCAAGACATTACCTTCTTTGGGAACATTATACAAATGTGTAACTTGTATATCAACTGGAAATGACAAGAAATACTTATCAAAAGATATAAAACCTGGCTTTACAGTTCCTTTTTACAAGAATCCTGCAAAACGAAAATTTAAGACAGAACCTGATGCTTTTTTAATAGACGAATATATGGAAGAGTCGGAAAGAGTAAAGGATTTTATGGTAAGAAATAAGGCGATTCTCAAAGATGAAGGTATTGTATGTTCTTCAATGGGCTTGCCTTTTAGTGCGGCCTATAAACCTCAAGATGCTGTTACGGGAGTTAATGCAACTATATTTCCAAAAAAGAATGATATTTATTGGCTAATAGCATATTTAAACAGCAGTTTGGTTACTTATTTTATTCGGGGTGTCTTAATAAGATCCAACATGGTCACTTCTGGTTATGTCTCAAAAATTCCAGTATTGAATCTTTCGGAGCAAGTGAAACACGAACTCGATATTATTACAAAAATGGCAATTCATGGAGACTTGTCCGAAAAAGAATCGATAAAAATGATAGATAATATTGTATTTGAACAATCGGGACTATCTGACGATTGTAAAAAAAATATCTGCAATTTTGTAAATAATTTAGGGAAGGCTGTATAAGCCCCCCCCTGAATTGTTTATTGCTACTGTTTGTTCTTCTTCTTGTTCTTCTTTTTATTCTTCTTTTTATTTGCAATTTCAATAGCTTTTGACAACTCCTCAATGAATTCTGCATTAGTGCGCTTGACTACCTTGTCCAAATCTTTTGTGTAAGATGATTGAAGATTACCGTTATTGCTAGGATTGACATATATATCAGGAATCCATGCAACAGGCATAACAACAGCCTTTGTTAGTTCAACGCTCATATCTGCGTTGAATCTTATAAGGAAAGTTGCAATCATAAATATACGAGCGGCATCTTTATTGTAAAAATTAGACAATCTCTGAGCCTTAGAAATATCATCCTTTGATTTCTTACCTTCCTCAACAGCGGACTTGATATTTATATATAGAGGTGCATGCCCTGTATATTCACACTGCATATCATAGACAGAAACCTCGGAATCAGAGGGAGAAACTTTGGCGATTCCAAAGTCTTTATGGTGAAGTTCTAGATTTTGGGTTATAATCTCCTCGATAATTCTCCATACAGTTCTTCCTTTGGCTGATTTTCTCCAGCCAAAGGGAAATTGTTCTTTCTTACCTATCTGAACCTTACCAATTTTCTTGATTAGTTTGGTTAGGCTTTCTTCCAGATTTGAGCGCAATTTTTCAATTTCTTCCAATTCTTGTGACATAATACATTGATTTTTGTCATTAGAAAGGCATTCGCCTCTCCAAAAGGAAAGGCGTGAAAGTGGCTATCGGTATCAAGGCTTAGCACAGCCTACTTCAGACAATAACCAATCTGTTCACGCCCTAATTTGGAGCGTGAACACCCAACAGATTGGCTGAACTGAAGTGTATGTGAAGTGCTAATTCTGATACTCAGTCAGTCAAGGATGTTCAACGTATCTAGCTGTTCTTACTTTTTAGCTTACAAATTTAGTAAAATTACACCTTACCACAAAATTTTCCCCAGCAATTAAGACCCGTTAAATATCAATTAACAAAAATAATGGATGTCTGGTTTTCCATAATCACTAATTATTTGTTTTGATGTACGATTTAATGGCTGTAGTATGCCATAATTATTACGCATATTCCACCTGCTACCACAAAGAATCCTATCGTGAAGAAGAACCAAAAGAACCACTTGGCATAGTACCCCAGGTAACAACCATCATATTCCTTATAGCGTTCACGGACTTTCTTCCGTTCATCAGCAAACATGGAATTGACCTCACGGATATGCGTCTGCATCTGTGCGGTCATCCATTGGCGTTCTTTGGCAAACAGTTCTTGGATTTTCTGCCAGTCAGCATCATTGATATTTACAGACACCTTTAATTTCGTGGGAGCATTCTCCAAAACCTTATCTATATGCTGATTGATGGCATGCAATGTGTCAATATACTACAAGAGCATTGAGTGTTACTGTAGTGAGAAGCAAATTGGGGACAAGATTATGTGAAAATATAGGGAGAATCCTTGATAAGGAATATCTTGTATGCGCCTATGAGTTAATCTATTTGGCGGAAAGCGTCCCAAAGTGGTGAATATATGTCGCGTCCTAATAATTAAACCGATTAAATTATAGGTTTATGAATAACATTTTCATAAAAAGAATCGTTTATCTCATAAAATTACGATACCTTTACACGACTATATAATCAATTATAGCAGTATGGAGGATTTAAGTAGAACTAAGATAGCCCTTGTAGAAAATGGAACAGCAGGGAAATGGCTTGCTGAAGAGATTGGCAAGATACCATGTGCCGTAAGTAAGTGGTGTCGCAATAGCGTTCAACCAGTTTTCAAGCATTAATTTTTCCTATATCTCCTGCAACCACAAAGATACCAATGGTGAAGAAAAACCAGAAGAACCACTGGATGTGGTTCTCTGCAGTCGCGCATCTACCATTGTCATGGGTAAAAAGGTAATTGAAGAGACAAAGGATATTCAATAAGTTCTATACATCGCTCCAATAACAATTGGTAGCCATATTGCCGGTTATTACAAAGTGACTAGAGCAGATTTGAAGCGAGTAGATGATGAAAAATATCCTATCCGCATCCAATACGATGTTGCGGACTGGCGTCCGCTGAAGAATCCAGCCAAGTTTGGAATGCCCAAATGGGCTCTTCGTGGAGTATGTAAGACTAAAGAAATTTTTTTGCACATTGTAGGGAACAAGTATTTATTGATAATTTATGAGTGATTATTTCAGAGAGTTAAAACCTTATATTAATAAACTATCCGAGTTTAATGTCTGGGATAGCTTATTTGTAATTAGACAATATTTTCACAAGTCCTTTCCTAATTATGACTTAGAAAAACCAGATTTTTCTGGGATTGAGAATCCTAACGGATGTCAAATACCAGTATATTATACAGATTTCTTGATAGCTGCTACACTCAAATATTCAACTACATGTAGAACTCAAAAGTCAATCAGACAGTATAGTCAACGTTCGAAATTGATGCTAAAACTTAATGAGGTATACGAAAAAGCCAACAAAGAACAGCTTGAAGATGTCTTTGTTTGGCTAAAATCCTATGTGTTTAGTCAATATAAAATGCAGCATAATGGGTTATTTTACGAAAGACTTTATAAGTACTTGTACTTATATTCAGGCCCTCTATTGTCCAAACATATTCAAAGTATTATAGGTGTACCAATAGACAGATATATAAAAATTGTAACATTATTGTACTTTGAATTCTCTCGTCAATTCTCTCATAAAATAGATGGATTCTCTCGATATATGGTAGGTAATGGTCAACTGTTTACAGAGCAAGAGTTTGATAGAGTCCAAAATTTGTTGTACACGACAATTCCCGATATTAAAAAAAGTCTAGAAATAGACTTCTCAAATAAACTTTTTCTTTCACACAATAACTCGCTTCATGTAGGTGCGCCAATTATTAAAGACGAGGAGTTCTACTATTGCCCAATACCTATTTATATTCTAAATAGTGGTATTGATGGTTTACAATATAGACTATCTCTAAAAAACCGGGAAAATACCACCTTAAACAAAGAAGTGGCAACACGCTTTGAGGACTATGTAGGAGAGCAATTATATTACTATGCAAATAAAAATAATAAGTTTAAGTTTATAAAGGAAGTACAGTATAACAAACAACAAAACAAATCTTCTGATTGGATTGTCTATGACGAAAAATGCATATTGTTTGTTGATTGCAAACTTAAAAAACTTACAATTGAAGGAATCGCTGCAACAACTCTAGACAAACAACTCTTTAAAGACAATCTTTCAAGATGCACGTTTGCTAATCGTAGTGTTGTGGAAGAACTGAAAAATGCACAGGATTGTGCATTAGCAAAAGATCTCGTTGAATTAGGCGTAGATTTAGGAAAAATAATTTGTTGTTGTGTCGACTGGAAAAAAGGGATGATTCCTGAATTTCCGAAATTTTCTCAAAAATACGATATCATGTCGATTGTCTTGACACTTGAAGAAACCTTTGTGAATCTTGAACTTAAAGACCTAATTAATGAGGTTGCATGGAGTTATGTCAAGGGGAAAAAGGGAAATATTCTCAACAATATAAGAACATCAATAATATCTAGTTCAACATTTGACGCAAGTATTCCTATCATAGCAAAATATGGAATATATAATCATGTTTTTAAAGAAAACTTTGACTTCAATAAGAATGAAGATAATGAAGTGTTAGTAAATGAATTTTTAGGTAACAAGTTTGATGATTTCTTCGGAATAGAGAGATAAATATAAGCAAGATAGACAATAAAATATTTTATCCAAAGGTTTCCATCTTCATGCCGATTTTCAGTGGGTTCGTTGTTCCCCAAATGAATCCCACAAACCATATTGGGAACATTAGATTACTTCGTCCAGTGGTAGTGGCTGTCGAGTATCGGGAAGATCGCCAATCCGAAAATGACGACCCCAAAGGCGCTAAAAACAGAAGAACCACTGGATGTTGTGACCGGGGCGCAGCCATTCCTTATAGTATTCCTGAACAGCCTACCTTCTTCCGTAAGCATGTCATGGCTATTGTGGAAATTCCTTATAATTTAACGGTTAAGTCTATTTACGTCGCTCGGCCATAGTTTGTATGCCGACATCGGAGGCAGATTTCCGCAGAACATGATATGGGGCATGGTTGCACTATGGCAGTTGAGAGATACTGACAAAAAACAAAGATACAGCCAGCAATGGCTGTATCTTTATGGTTCTTAGGGGAATGTCGTTATACTTTACTTGAACAGCTGGGGGATGAACAGGAGCGAGTACTGGCGCCAGTTGCTCCACAGGTGGCCGCGCGGACTCTCGTGGAATGTGTACTTCAGTCCGTCTTTGTCCATGCGCTCCATGAGCCGCTTGTTCGCTGGCAACAGCCAGTCTTCGTTGCCGCATGCAATCCAGTAGAGTTTAGGGTTGCCTTGTGCCAGCTTGGTGAGCTTGGCATCGAGGTTGGCATAGGCTGGAACCTCCTCCATATTAAGATGAGAGAAGTCGACGCCGGCGGAGTAGAGGCCGATGTAATTAAACATGTCGGGATAGTTGGCTGTAATCATAAGTGTGTGCATACCACCCATTGACAGTCCGGCAATGGCGCGATGTGCCTTGTCGGGGATGGTGTTGAATGTGGCATCGACATAGTTTACGATTTCAGGGAACGCCAGTTCGAAGAGTCCGTCCTTGTAGTGTGGCAAGAGGTGGGTCGATACGGGTCTGAACGCGAGATTCTCTGCCGTCTCGCCGGCAGCAGCCTGCTTGCCGAAGTTGCCGTTGGGCATGACGACAATCATCGGCACACACTTACCTTCGGCAATGAGGTTGTCCATGATGCGCGCCATGTGGCCCAAGTCGAGCCATGCTGTCTCGTCGCCACCACTGCCATGGAGAAGGTAAAAGACAGGATATTTCTTGTCGGTCTTGCCATATCCGGCAGGCAGATACACATTCATACGGCGGTCGGCGTTGGCCGTGTTGGAGTGATACCATACCGTGCGCACCTGGCCATGGTCTACATCCTTTACCAGATATTCGTCGGCAGCGCCGCCACCCACATAGAAGATGCTGAATATGTTGCCCACATCGCGGCGCGTAAACGGATTTACAGGGTCGATGCCCAGCACTCCATCGATGTCAAAGCGATAGGTGAACATTTCGGATGCGAGTTGCGGAGTGGTATACTCCCATACTCCATCCTTGCCTTTCTTCATAGTAGCCTGGCCGTTGTTCTGCTCCCAGTCGGCCAATATCTTCACACTCTTGGCCTTGGGCGCTTTCACGCGGAAGGTTACGGTGTGGTCGTCGTTTACCTGTGGCGAAACGATGTCGCCCTCACGAAATGAGATGTTCTGCTGTGCGCTCATGCCCATTGCGGCGAGCATGGCTGCCATTGCTACGATAGTCTTCTTCATAGATTCTATTTTTAGTTGTTGATTCCTAATAGTATCTACAAAAGTAATAATAATTTGTCATAACCGGACACATCTTCCGTAGCTTTTTTCATTTATGTTATTCGGTTTCGACTCCGACTCTTTTCTTGTCGGTCAATGTAGAAACCTCAACGTGTCTTCGTTCAGGCTGCTTTAGAAGAGAAATGTCGTAAAGCGTTTGGTGTTTGCTTCTTTCTGCTTCAATTCTTCTTCCATTCTCCGTGTCGCCATCTTGAAAAAGAAACGAATGAGATGTTCATCGGTCGCTTCTGTACGAATCATGCGGAGCGCAGCAATGTATTCCTTGCGATTCTCTGACGGGATGATAAGGAGGGGATGCCCCATGCGCAACAGTATGTAGTTGCTGACCAGGCGCCCGGTTCTTCCATTGCCATCGCGGAACGGATGGAGATATTCGTAGAAGCCATGGAAACGGGCAGCAAGTATCATGGGGTGTACATTAGCGGCGACGATGGCTTCCTCTGTCGATTCCAATAGCTTTGGCACTCTTGCGATGAGTTCTTTATGGTCGCCGAAGACCGTGTCGCCAGCCGTCATATCCGTAGTGGTGTATTCTCCCGCGACGGCTTCGGGAGCGTGATAAGAAAGCGTGTGACGGGTAACTCGCCTGTTGATTTCCTTGAGCAGTTCTTCGTCGATAGGATGCTGCGTATTTTGCATCATATACTCGAATGCCTCGAAGTGGTTAAGCATTTCGAATGCCTCGAAAAGCGTCTTTCCCGCAGGAATCATTCCCAATCCTTTCTCCTTCAGCTCTCGGGTGTCATCTACGGAGAAAGAGTTGCCTTCAATGGCGCACGAATAGGTGGAAAAGAGCACCTCGTTATATTTGATGTACTCTTCTCTATTCATTTGATTGATAATCGAGGTCTGGTATTGTTGCCTTGCCGCCTCGTATTCTTTTATTTCTGTGTCTAACGCCATTATTGCTTTCTTGTTGTTCTCTGCGGTGATTGGGGGAGGCCTGTAGACACAGGCTTAGTTATTTATCATGGCAAAGATACAGTAAAAAAACAAAGCACCAGACTTTTCTGACGGGAATTGTTCCTTTTTGTTAGGCAATGATGCCACCCAACACCTGAAACGCCACAGAGAAGCATGCTTTCTTATGTATTGCGCTCGGTTTGCGTTACTTTACGGCATTGCCGTGAAGATAGGCTGCACCTCGGAAATAAATATGCTTTCTTATGTATTGCGCTCGGTTTGCATTACTTTACGGCATAACCGTGAAGATAGGCTGCACCTCGGCAATAAAAATAAATATGATTTATTTTGTATTGCGCTCGGTTTGCGTTACTTTACGGCATAGCCGTGAAGATAGGCTGCACCTCGGCAAAAAAAAAAAAAATGATTTATTTTGTATTGCGCTCGGTTTGCACTATCTTTGCAGAAGAATTTATAATAATCAAGATGGAAGTAACAATCACTAACGAGAATTTTAAGGACTATCTGAATGGCGAACTGCCATTGGTAGTGGATTTGTGGGCTACATGGTGCGGACCTTGCCGCGCGCTGGCTCCCATTGTATCTGAGTTGGCCGAAGAGTACGACGGCCGTCTTGTGGTGGGCAAGTGTGACATCGAGGAATACGATGACATCGCTACCGACTATGGCGTGCGCAATATACCTACCATCCTCTTCTTCAAGGGTGGCGAACTGGTAGACCGCTTCGTGGGCGCAGCCAAGAAGGCGGTAATCGAAGAGAAGTTCAAGGCGCTGCTCTAATCCCACGCGCTTATTGGGGATTAACAGCCTGTACTGACCGAAAACAACGAGCCGGGTATGCTGACGATTGTCGCATATCCGGCTCGCTGTATATATAAATAAGGTGGAGCTAAAACTCCAGCAGGCGGCTGCCGTCGGTATCGACGCTGATTTTTACGCGCACGGTGTCATCGGGCAGAATGTCTTCTATCAGTTCGGGCCACTCCAGGAGACAGAGGTTGCCGCTGTAGAAGTAGTCCTCGTAGCCCATGTCATAGACTTCCTCGATGCGGCGGATGCGGTAGAAGTCAAAGTGGTAGATGGGGTCACCATGCCCGTCGGTGTATTCATTGACGAGGGCGAAGGTGGGCGAGGTGATGACGTCGTCTACGCCCAGTTCCTGGCACAATGCCTTGATGAAGGTGGTCTTGCCGGCGCCCATGCCGCCATAGAATGCGATGACGCGGGCTTCGCCGATGCTGTTGACAAACTGCTGTGCCGCTGCGCGTATGGCGTCGAGCGACTCTATTCTGATCTGTGTCATATTGTTTTATCTTTTCTTGGGTTTCAGTGTGATGAGGGGGATGAGCATCTCTTCCATCGAGATGCCGCCGTGCTGGAACGTGTTCTTGTAATAAGACACGTAGTAATTGTAGTTGTTGGGGTAGGCGAAGAAGCTGTCGCCGGTGGCAAACACATAGCTGGTGCTCAGATTGGGCATAGGCAGCTGGGCCTGCTTGGGGTCGCGAATGACAAACACGTCCTTGGCGTTGTAGCTGAGGTTCTTGCCCAACTTGTAGCGCAGATTGGTGTTGGTGTTGCGGTCGCCCACTATCTTGATGGGGTTGGTGCAGCGTATGGAGCCGTGGTCGGTGGTCACCACCACGCGGTATCCGGTGGCGGCGAGTGCCTTGAAGAGGTCGGCGATGACCGAGTGGCGGAACCACCCGAGGGTGAGGTTGCGGTAGGCAGACTCGTCGTTGGCCAGCTCGCGTATCATCTTAGACTCGGTGCGGGCGTGCGAGAGCATGTCGATAAAGTTGATTACCACCACGTTGAGGTCGTTGCCCGTACACTCGTTGAGGCGCCCCAGGAACTTCTCTGCCGCAGCGCTGTCGTTGATTTTGTGATAGCTGAAGGTGTCGTGGCGGCGGTAGCGGTCTATCTGGGTCTGGATGAGTGGCGCCTCGTTGAGGTTCTTGCCCTCTTCCTCGTCTTCATCGACCCACAACTCGGGAAACATCTGCGCTATCTGCGTCGGCATGAGGCCGCTGAAGATGGCATTGCGTGCATACTGGGTGGCTGTGGGCAGGATGCTGGTATACATGTCTTCGTCTATCTCAAAGAGGTCGCTGATTTCCTGAGCCAGCATGCGCCACTGGTCGTAGCGGAAGTTGTCGATGACTACGAGAAACACCTTCTCGCCGCTGTCGAGCATGGGGAAGATGCGACGGCTCATGATGTCGTTGCTCATCAGCGGACGGTTGCTGTTGCCGGGCTTCACCCAGTCCAGATAGTTCTTGCGTATATACTTGGCAAAACCTATATTGGCTTCCTCCTTCTGCATCTGCAGCATCTCGGTCATCTTGCTGTCGGTGCTACTCAGCTCCAGCTCCCAGTGGGTGAGCTTGCGGTAGATGTTCTGCCAGTCTTCGAGCGTCTGGCAGTCCATAATCTGCATCATCAGGTTCTGGTAGTTCTGCTGGTAACCGCTTTGGGTCACCTCGGTCTCTATCTCGCGCCGATGTATGTTCTTTTTGAGGGTGAGGAGTATCTGGTGGGGGTTGACGGGCTTGATGAGATAGTCGGCTATCTTTGAGCCGATAGCCTGGTCCATGATGTCTTCTTCCTCGCTCTTGGTCACCATCACCACGGGAGTCGCCGGGTTGATTTCCTTGATGCGTTGCAGTGTCTCGAGACCGGTGAGACCGGGCATCATTTCGTCGAGAAGCACCAGGTCGAAGGTGCGCTGTGCACACTGTTCTATGGCATCGGTACCATTGGTTACGGTAACTACCTCGTAGCCTTTCTTCTCAAGAAACAAGATGTGGGCACGCAGCAGTTCTATCTCGTCATCGACCCATAGTAATAATCCGTTTGTCATAATTGTTGTCTCTGTTAATGGGTTAAAATCCCTCCAAGTCGTAGTATTCGTCTTCGAGGTCAAACTTTTTCTTCTTTGCCGCAGCCTTGGGCTTCTTGGTCTTGGTGGTGTCGGCAGGCGCCTTGGTGACCTTGTCGCCGAAGTAGAAGCCGGTCTTGCTTACGGGCTTGGGCGTAGCGGGCTTTGCCGCTGGCTTGGTGGCAGGAGCCGTCGGCTTGGCTGTCGTAGCTGCTGGCTTGACGGCTGGGGTGGCGGTCTTTGTGGCAGGCGCGGCAGCCTTGGCCTTCTGAGTCTCTTCGGGCAGCGCGACGATGGTGCCGTTGGCCTTGGGCGCTTCCTCAGTCTGTGGCGCGCTGACGATGGTGCCGTTTGTCTTTGGCGTTTCCTCGGTCTGCTGCTCGCTGACGATGGTGCCGCCTGCCTTGGTCGTTTCCTCAGTCTGCGACTCGCTGATGATGGTGCCCGAGGTGGCTGCGCCCTCCTTGCCCTCGTCGGGCAGCACGTAGGTACCACCCTGCTGTTGAGGCTTCTGCTCGCTCTCGTCTATCACCATACCCTCGCCCAGGGCATTGTCGATATCCTCTACCGAAGGCTCATCGCCCTGGCGGGTCACTATCTCGGCGGGCTCGGCCAGCAGACGGAAGGTGCTCACCTTGAGCGGCACGAAGTGCTTGTCGTAGTACTGCGCATAGTCGTCGTAGCTGTAGGGATGGCCGATGAGCTCGAGGTTGGCCTCGCTGATTATCATCGTGCGCAGTCCGGCATGGCGTTGCAGAATGTGCTGGGCGTAGAGCTGCCGCGCATATTGCAGGGCTTCGTCGTAGTTGCGGAAACCGCTCACCTCCATGTGGCAGAGCCCGTGGGCGTCGTTGACTCCTATCTCAAAGTTGCGCACCAGGTAGTTGGTGAAGTTATAGCGCGCCAGCTCAAACAGCAGTTGGTTGGCATTGATGGAGTCGGGCTGGTAGACGATGACAAACTTGAAGTCGATGTCGCGCTCGTTGGTAAACGTGGGTATCGAGTCTCCACCCTCGCTGTCGAGCAGAGCCGAGCGGCGGCTCCACACGTCGCCGATGTCAAACTTGCCGCCACGCAGCTGGCGACCCGCGTTGACGCCGTTGATGATCATGCCCGCCAGCGTACTTATCTCGCTCTGCGGATATTGCTCTACCACGCGCTTGAGGTCGGCCAGACAGCTGTCGGGCTGGCCCAGGTTGAGCTTGGTCAGCGCTCCCACAAAGAGGAACTTGTCGCGGTTGTCGCCCATGGGGAAGCGCTGTTCCGACACCTTGAGATTGCGCATCACGTCGTCCATCCTGTCGTCCTTGAAGGCGGTGTAGGTGGCGGCGTAGAGCGAGTCTTCGAGATGGGTGCCCTCGCGGGCGTTGGCTTCAAAGTAGGGGTCGGTGAGGATGGTGGTCCACTGGCTCTCGGCATAGTGCTGGCGCATCAGGTCGAGATAGTGGCGCGCCGTCTCGCCGCGGTGGCTGCGCATATAGAGCAGGAAGAGGTGGTAATAGACCTCGTCCATGTTGGCGTAGCTCTCATACTGGTTGGCCAGACGCGTCAGGTATTTCTCGCTCAGCCTGAGGTTGTCGAGCTTGTCCTTGAATATCACGCCGGCATGGAAGAGGCCGTCCATAATCAGGGCGTTGCTCTGCTCCACCTGCTCGGGAGTGAAGGGTATCTGGGCGAGGTAGTACTCGCGCTTGTGCGGGTCGTTCTGCAGACTGTCGGTGGTCGATGCCAGCGAGTCTTGCAGCGCTTCCTCGCGGGCTATGGAGTCGCGCTGCTCGTTGGTGAGCTCGTCCTGCTGCCCCATGCCAGCCACCACAGTCTTGTTGACGCGCTGCCAGTTGTCCACATTCTCTCGCTTGCCCCACAGCTTCTGGAAGGTGGCCTTGCCCTGGCTCACGGCGATGGGGTTGTAGAAGTACCACTGGCCGTTGCCTGTCGTGGCGGTGTTGTTGGGCCTCGACGGGGTGTTGTTGCGGTTGTTGCCCATATCGTCGCGGTCCATGTTTTCGTTCTGCTGCTGCATGGCGTCGGCTTCCTGCTGGGCGCGCCGCTCTTCGCGTTCCTTCTTCTTGAGTGCGTCGATGACGCGGTCTATGGCGGCGTTGCGGTCTTTCTCGTTCATGCGGGCGAGCGACTGGAGCGAGTCCTGCAGCTCCACGGCGTCGGTGTGGGGCACCAGCTCGTCGAGTATCTTGGAGCGGTCAGAGAGCTGGCGGTAGTCGGGGCGGTGCTGGTCCAGCAGACCTATCGCCTCGCCATAGCAGCGGCGGGCGTCGCCAAACTTCTCCTTCTGCCAATAGAGGTTGCCCAGACTCAGCAGCAGCACGCCCTTCTCTATACCGTTGCGCACCGACTCCTTGGCGCCCTTCTCATAGGCACCGATGGCGTGGGCGGTGTCGCGGTCGGCCAGATAGATGTTGCCGATGGCATAGTATACCTGGTCGAGATATTCCTTGTTGTTGTCCGATGCAGCCATACGGCGCAGACGGCTTATCATGCGGCGCGACTGGCCCTTGGCCATCACCTCGGTCTGGGCGATGCGGGCGTTGAACTCGAGCTGGTAGGGCGGGTTGAGGCGCACCACGCGGCGGAAGGCG
>ULKK01016442.1_pt1 | contig 15907 bp, 17 predicted proteins | sample 1951131 | NCBI WGS metagenome assembly ULKK01 (sample SAMEA4835498, study PRJEB28245) | human gut metagenome | biome: gut microbiome; material: fecal sample | place: Denmark | collected 2008 | reverse complement strand
CCGAGGGCGGTGGTAGTGCCATCGATTACTGCCTTTACAGCTGCGACCGAAGTAGTCTCAGGGACTATGAAGAAGGCGCGAAAAGCCTTCATAGGCTTACCTGACAAGGCTCGGAAAAACTTGTTGCCAGCACCGAGGAAAGCCACATACTTATGGGAATCGGCCCAACCGGTGACGTCGACGGGAGAGTAAATGCCCGTGAAAGATATGGCTCCACCCACAGCATCCTTCGCCCTTGAGTCGGCGGTGACGACCGTTGTCTGCACGTCAGAGAAGGTATAGGTGTTGTCTTCAGCCACGCGCGACGGTCTGATGAGACAGGGTATGCCAGCTGTCAGGCTCGTGACAGGCCTGAAGATGAGGGTAGTACTCTCTACCTTCTCGAGTTCGCGCAGCTCCACCCCGTCGCCAAAAGCCAGCTTCGCCTGCGCCTCGGAGAGAGAGAACGGCAGACAGAGCGTGTTCCACCCATCGTCATAGAGCGTGCGACGGAGAGTCACATTGGCCTTGCCTTCTGTCTCAATGGCATTGTCCGTCTCTTCATCGAGAGTGATTTCACGGGCTGCGCTCTCTGTGACTGTCACTTCGTCGAGGAAGAAGCGGTTGTTTTCTTTGTTCTTGGAGTTGGTGACATTGGCGAAGGTCAGCGTGAACTCTCCCGTACCTGTTATCACCATTTCATAGTCAGTCCATTGCGCCTTGACGGGAGTCACTGACACCTTCTTTGCTGGCGCTTTGTCACCATAGGTCAGCGAGCCGTCAGAGATAGTGACCACCACATCGGTTTGCTCATTCTGGGTGTTCCACATGGCAGCCTTGAATGTCAGCACGGCGCTGCCATCGACCCTTATGACAGGCGTGGTCACGCTGCCATGGTCTGGACCTATCCTGATACAGCCGCTGCCCAGATAGACAGTACCTTTCTTCGTCCACGTATTATCCATCTTACTGGTGTCCCACTTGCCGTAGGCGACAGAGCCAGACCATCCCTCCTTGCCGTCACATCGATCAAACGACTCGTGGAAGACATAGGTGCCGACGCGCTTGATGGTATAACCGATTTCCTCGGAATCTCCATAGCCATCTGTACCCTTGAACTGTGCCGTAATGCGGGTCTTGCCGTATTCCTGTCCGAGAGTGACGGCGCCCGCGTCATCCACCGTAGCCACGCCGGGATTGCTGCTTTTGTAGACGATTGCGCCCCGGGCATCCGCCGGCGTGCATGTTGCCGCATAGCCAGCAAAGGTATCGCCGTCTTTCACTACAAAGGTCATCCCAGCCACGCCGTCGGCAAAGGCTATCGTGGTAGCTATGCGACTACCTTCCTTATTGGTGATGGTATATTGGGCGGTCGAACTGGCATATTTTTCCTTATCCTCGGGCTGGAATGTTGCCGTGACCGTCATCGTTCCGTACACATTGGCATGCACCGTGACGTCTCCCGTAGATGCATTGACATCTGCTACCCCATCACCTTTTGCCTCGTAGCTCACTTTTCCGGCAACGCCGTCTTTCTCCACTGCTCGGTAGCCGGTGAACGCCTCGCCGCTCGCCGTTCTTCCATCCGTCAGCGTGATGCCTTCGCCCATCAGTCCGTCAAAGGAGATTGATGTCGGAGTCTTGGCAGAGCCAGGCTGTCCATAGATTTTTATCTGTTTGATTCTTGAGACTGCGCCGCCAGTATTATGAATTTTATAGATAGTGCCAGCACTCTGATTACCTTCAGGGATGGCTAAGTCACACGTAGCCGCACCGGCAGCAGTAGTGACCACAACCTTGTTGCCGATACACACATTGTTCTTTAGTGCCTTGGCAGGAGTATCTATCTCCAGGACTATTCTTGATACGGCGAAATTGAATTTGGGCAATGTTACATATGTCCCATCCTTACACTGCAGGAAGTAAGTGCTTTCAGATTTATTCAGATAGTGTGAACCTTCGATTTCAATGGTATATCCGTCGTAGGTATATGCCTTCTTATTCATCTCATAGCTACCCTCTTTCAGTTGCCAAGGGTTGGATGCCAAAGTGAAATCCAACGTCACTTCAGGTTCATTGCTCTGCGCATATCCTAAGTTGCAGACCGTAGCAAACAGGACAGCCACAAGCCATCGTAGATAATTGTTCATCTCATTAATGGTTTTTAGATTCAGTATTATGGTAGAATATCATTTACTGCACCACAGTTTGAGCCGCCCGCCTATAGTCCCGAATCCCGAAGAGCGAGTCAGGCGCCGCCGGCAACGCTGTTTTGCCTTACAAAGCTACATCAAATCTACGACTATCGGGCAGAAAGCACAGAGAAAGAATGCAGTACGCATGTTAAATAATGCTAAACACCACAAATAGCCACTACTACAGGTCACATTTCACCACAGACACGCATCAGCGCAGCACTCAAGACTACCTCAACTACCCTACTGACACCCGGCGACAGCATCCACTACCGCCAGCCCATCAACATGGCGCTCATAGTCACAAAAGACAAAAGCAAGGAGTCCACCAACATTCTGAAGCCAAAGCATAAATTACAGAATTCAAGGTTTGAAACAATGGAAGCAAACCATGAAACAGCCATTTCAAACCACGAAATAATGATAAACCTAAACTGCCTAATGACCGTTTTGGGTTATTGCAGGCAAAAGTCCTAAGTTACCACCAGCTCCGCCATGGGTTCTGGCTGAAAACAGTTAGCCCCCATGCGATTAGCTCGTCGCATGGGGGCTGGTTTGGTCATTATCTGTGGGCTGGGGCTTATATATCCCTCGTGCCCTTGGCTATGGATTATTTATATCCGTTGGTCTCGTCGATGTCTTCCCACACGTCGAAACGCATTGAGCGGGCTGCGTCCTGGCCACCTTCGACTATAGTGGCATTATTGATATTTGTGGAGTTGCCGTTGAAAGTATTCGATCCTGCGAGGATGGCATTTGCTTTTACTTCGATCAACTCTGCTTTGGGCATGATATATTTTTGCTTCATGATCATATATATATTTAGATGTTTATTACTTTATTACTATCTTTTTGCCGTTCTGGATATAGATGCCTGACTGCAGGCCGTTGAGGCTGTTGCCTACATACTGTCCGTTGAGGTTGTACACACGACCGTTGGCCTTGACACCATCTATTACCAGGTCTTCGATGCCTGTGGCATTGCCGTCGATAACAGCTTTGACAGCAGAAGCTGGTGTATTCTCAGGAATCACGAAGAATGCACGGAATGCCTTCATCTTGGTGCCTGCTTTAGCCTTAAAGAACGTATTGTTAGCGCCGAGATATGCTACATAATCTTTGCCTTCAGTAGCCCATTCTGTAACGTCTTTAGATGAATAAATACCGATAAAGCTGATAGCAGCATTGACTTTATCAGACCCAAAGTCGTTAACCTTAGCTGCTACAGTATTGACGCCAGTGAAAGTGTATGTATCTTTAGCGTATGCTTCTGACAACTTGATGAGACAGGGAACATCAGCTGTCACACTATTGACTTTCTTGAATGTAAGCGTATTGCCCGCTACGCTCTCAAGCTCGCGCAACTCTACGTCGGCACCGAAAGCAGCCTTGGTCTGAGCCTCGGTAAGAGTGAAAGGTACACACAGTGTGTTCCAGTCACCATCACCATACAGCGTACGCTTCAAGGTAACATTGACATTCTCAGCCGCCTCTACAGTATTGTCGCGATCCTCATAGAGGGTGATTTCTTTGACAGTCTGATGCTCTGTCATATCGCTATTCTTCCATACCTGGAATTGCTTAGTGCCATCGTAAATGCTGGGATAACCAATCATGTCGAGGATTGCGCCTTGGGTCATTGTTAAGTTTTTTACTCCGCCACGAACAGGCATAGTAGTACCATTTTGGGATATTTCTCCATCTTGGACTTTCATGCCTTTGGTAACGGTAACTCCCACTACCTTACAACGTACACTTTCATACTTACTATAATTGTCACCTGTGAGTTCTGCAAGAGTTACCACTACAGGTTCTGGTACCTCAGATTGAGTTGGTTCTACAGTAGACGCCCAATTCGTAATCTGGGCAAGGCCGTAGAAAAGCTTTGCCTTGACATTGACTATACCTGTAAAAGTATTTTCTGCTTTTAGACCGTGGCCATTCATATAAATCTGAATGCCAGCAGATTCATCCTGAATAAAAGCATTGTTTATGTTGACATAAGTAACTATGGCATTGGTCAGTTTAAGCTCAAAAGACTGTTCGTCAGCTGTAACAACTTTCTTGAGGTCTGCTATTGATGTGTATTGTAGACTAGTATTGGTTACAGTATAAGAAGCGGTAGACTCAGCGTATTTTTCTGTTTCGGTAGGGGTGAATGTAGCGGTAATGGTGGCTTTACCATAATCTTTGATAGTCAGTTTACCATCTTGGCCAACAGTTGCAACATCTTCATTGTCGCTTGTATATTTGATTTCTCCAGCAACATCGCCTACTACTTTAGCGGTGTAGCCAGTAAAATCATTGCCGTCTAATTTACCATCAATCAAGTTAACACCTTCACCTGTCAATCCTGTGAAAGTAACAGTTGTAGGGGTTTGGGAAGATGCTGGCTTGTATTCTATGGTGACAGTCTTGACATAATGAGATTTGCTACTTTTGTCTGACAGCAAATTTATTTCGATGAAATTTGATTGAATGCCTAATTTCGATTCAAAAGTGTAATCTGCACTTGTAGGTTTCACCACACACTCTGACCCTAACTGTTTATCTCCTACAAATACTTTAATTGTTTTTTTTGTTGCATTTGGTTTTCCACTTTTGGCAGCATTGACAATTACCTTCGTAATTTGAATTGTTTCCTTGAATGTACCTGTCAGTTTTGCTCCAGCTGCGGTTGTTAAAAATTGTACACCTTTTTGGGTGTCCAAACCTTCAGCACCAATACTATACTTCCATGTCACATCAGTAGGTTCACACTCAGTTGCATTTGCCGCAAGAGTACATGTAACGCTCTTAACTTGCGAATACCCCCCCAGGCAAATCATTGCGAGCAGGGATAGCATGATTAATCGTAAATGTTTTGTCATAATGTTTATAGTTTTTAATTGTTAATGAATATCAGTAGTTGAAAGGGTTATATATATAAATAGGTGTAAACAGAAATGGCACTCGGCGCCGTCAAACGACACACCACACAGCCCTCGCAGCAGCAAGCGGGGCAATGGATGGGTCGTGGATGGAGCGCAAAGTAACCATTACAGCGTTAATTTTCTGCAAAAATACGGCATATTTATGACAAAAGGTCAACAAAGGTGTTAAAAAGCAAGGCCACTCGGGTTAAATTATATTAAAACGCGACAATATACACAATAATCGCAGTAATCAGGGCAGAAAAGGCGCATAAGTCGCTCACCAAGCCCACAAGAGAAGCCTTATCCAGAAGCCCCATCCCAGCCATCCCAAAGGGATAGTAGACTCTCTCTGCTGTGGATCGGGGTGTTAGGAGCGTAAAGCGTGGCCCATACCAGATACAACAAAAGAGCCCCCCCGCTACGTGCCTCTCCATGCGTCCCCCATAGAGTTCAATAGTTCAATCCAGTCTAACCAAAGGAAAGAGAAGTTTCTTCTTGCTGTTGATATGGTTGTAACAAAATCCCATAAACGCAAAAAGCGTGCAGCCCAATGAGCTGCACGCTTTTGCTTATAGTGTATTATGTGTTTACCTTTCGGCATTACTTCACCTCCTCAAATCCAACATGTGTTGATAATCAGCGGTTTACGAAAGTCTTGGTACAAATTTTGGAACACCATAAGCATCTTGGGTGTTGTCCCTCAATAACTATCGCTAAGCATCCGTGCGATGCTCTTCCTATTCTTCTTTGTCTTTTTCTCTGTATTTCTTTCTTTTGTTGCATAGGTACAAATATTTCTGCAACTGAGCAAATCTATGCAGACATATCAATATAAAAATATGCCTATTTCTCTTTAGTGGGTGCGTATTCGTTTTTGCACACCTTATATAATGCAACGCACATAGGTACCAAAATCGCAGTTAATATTGCCCCAAAAATAGGGACAGTAAATTTTGATCTCGCTTCATCCAAACTGCTAATCCAACGGACAAGCATGCCCATATAAGATGTACTATTCTCTTTTACAATAAAGTACCAAATTATATGACCCAGAATGACTAGAATAATAAAACTTAACAAAATGATCTTATTCCTTTTTTGGCGACAAAAATCCTTCTTTTTATATGTTTCAATCTCTTCATCTTTCTTGTTTCCGTCTGCCCGTATTTCCTGTACTTCAGACTCCTTTTCTGAAAGAAGAGTTTTCAGTTTATCTATTTCATTTGAATGTTCATATTTTAAGAGTTCCGTTTCATTTCTATAGGCCGTAAGTTCTGCTTGTGTGTTTTTTAGTTGGTTATGAACACTATTTATAGTGTTTGTATGGGCAGAAATAGTAGTTACTAAAGATTCATTCTTTTTCTTTTCTTCCTCTAATTGAGACTGCAATAACCTTTCAGCTGACTTTTTTGCAATTTGTTTGATTTGAACACAAGAGAGATCTTTCGCTCCATTCTTAAAATCATTTTCAACGATGGTTCTTAAAAAGAGACTTTGCTGCTCAACATCTGTTGTTACTTCTGATATTCCTTGAAGTATATAATGTATTTGTTCCTCGGGCATTACGTCGAAGCCCGTTTTTATATTCAAAAAACACACAAAACTCTTAAAATCATCGTTTGTACGTTCCATATATCGTAATATGATGCTTAGCCATTGGCTTGGCATAATTACGACAGGTGCGTTTTTTGAATGATAACGAACATCCCAAAAACGTAATCCATTGTCCGATGATAGAAGATAATATTTTGCGTCAAAAATAGAACTGTCTGAACCATTGCGTTTGCGCTCCACCCATTTTATATTCTGAGCATCATAATAAGCTGTTTCAAAAGTTTTCTTTTCGCTTAGTCCTTTAATACTCGCTGCATTGCCATTAAGTTCATCTTTACATTCATCTGTTACGAACGGCTGATTATCATCTATTTCGATGTTGTAACTTTTACAAATACCTTGAAATTCACTCTGCAAGAAGCTCGAAAAATAGTCAACCGTTCCATTTGATCGATGCCCTCTCCATACATGAAAGTATCGCCAGATGTCATCCATAGTTACGTATTCAGAATATACACTTGAATGTATTGCTGGTGTTTCTGATTTGCGTAGTTTTTTTATGTAGCTATTAACTGAATTTTCGAATTCTTCAAGAGTACATTTTGTAAGTTTAACTTTATTGTTTAATGATTTGAATTTTGACAAAAATAAATGCGTTCTTTTTTTTCGATCTTCTCCATTGATTCCAATTGCTCGATATATAATATTGGTATCAAGATAGAATGTCTTATTTCTCAGGCTATCCAAAGAGAAATGAGAAGACTTATTAGCTGTTAACATACAATACTCTAGTGCATAGCAAGCAAGATTGAAGATTTCAATGTTCTTCTCGTCGTTATTCCAATCCAAAAAACCATTAATTATGATTGCATCCTCTGGTGCAACAGATTTGTTACAGACCTCTACCGCAACTTTTTTGGCTCGTAATAGTCTTTCAAAACTATCTACGTTATTGGTAAACATATTGTACAAGTACTGCATAATACATTCGCCCTTTTCTTCATCCAATTTGTTATCCTGTAAGTATTGATGGATGAATTCTTCTAATGTCTTCTTTTGCCTTAGGCTTAATGCAGTACGTCTCTTGGTTGTCAATTGATAAACATTTTCTCCCCCAACATCCTGAATGTCAAATTCATTTTTGAAGTTTTTATCAGTAAATATTGCCATAATCTCTTCTGGGGAGAATAGTAAAGAATAATTTTTGTCAATATATTCTGCTAGTGTGCCAATGCTTACAAAATCGCCAGAAAGTTTGTACAATGCATCTTGAATAACTTTCCTGTGTATTTGACGAGGAGATACATCATAATTATTGCCTGCATATATTACGGCGGCTACTCTAAAAATATTTTGTTGAAACATATTTATTATAGATTAAATTGTGCAACTTTATGTGAGAGATTATCCCATTTTCATTTATTGTTAAATGCGTTTACGCAATCTTTCCAAATCCGCCTCCACCCCATCCTTTGACACCAATGAATCCTTGGGCAGCACAGAATAGTTCTTGGCTATGTTTTCTTTTTTACCGCTGAACCATTCGCAGAATGCGGTTTGGAGAAAAGAGTCACCATCAAGGTTATCTTTCTTGTTGTACTTTATTATATTAGTGACGAACTGTTTCAACTCGGCATTGCGCAGTTTCTTATTCAATGGAATGTCCAAATCCTTGTTGGCAGATACCTGGCCAGTTTCAATAAACAGTTTGACAACGTCGCATACTTTTTCTACATCTTCTACAGGAGTACCAGCAAGTGAGAATAGAAGCATGGTATATTCTTCTGTATTGGTCAGTCGCCTCTTTCGTTCTTCTTCCTGACATCGCTTGATTTCTGCTTCAAGGTTGAGCAGATGCTCTCGTCTTTCCAGCACATCCGATACATTTGCAGACAGAATATTGATTTCACGCATCCGTTTCTCGTTTTCGAGCATTAGGTTCCGTTTAATCTCTGCAACCTGTTGGTCAACCAATGTCTGTACAACCGAGGGAATTCGCTCTTGAAGAACTGTCAAAATAGCATTTGTATCAGTTTGTGGAATTCGTTTCACCGCTTCCATGATAGCCTCAAATTTGGCATCAGGAAGGGAACCCTCCTGCGAATTGGCACGAAACTTTTTCATCTCATCGTCCAAAGAGACCAACATCCCAGTCTTCTCATCTATCTTTGTCTGATAGGAGGATGTGTAGTACAAGACAACAATCTTATAGAGAACAACCACAGCCGCTGCACCATAGAAATACGGAATATAAGAAGACCAGTCAAACTGGGCTTTGTCGAGATTATCAAAAGCACCAATGAAGACCATTGCCAGGACAGCAGCTATTGTCAATGCTGCAATAATCCAAACTATCTTCTCTATTATTTTGAAAAACTTCACCATAATTTATGCGCTATACAAGAATGATTATATATCCAAACTATCTTCTTTTAGAAGGAAATCGAAGAGACCTATTGTTAGTATGCCTTCTTCATTGCGACGTGGCATGATGTGATCCTTCACAATGATAACCTTTTTGAAAGAGTCATTGATGTTGGTCAGTGAACGAGATTCCTGTATCTCCTTTTCTCTGTCAGGTATAGACAATGCCGACTGCACATAGTATTTCTTACTGCCAAGACTGGCGATGAAGTCCACTTCCAGTTGAATTCGAACCCACTTACCATCCTTGTCCTGCTTCTTAATTTCCACCATTCCAACGTCCACACTATAGCCACGTGTGATAAGTTCGTTGTAGATGATGTTCTCCATTATGTGCGTCTCTTCCTGTTGGCGCATATCAAGGATAGCATTTCTCAAACCGATGTCTGAAAAATAATATTTCGTGAGCGTGTTGATGTATTTCTTCCCTTTTATATCGTAACGTATTGCTTTATTTAACAGGAACGACTCAGACAGATAGGTAAGGTAATTAGAGATAGTTTGACTACCGATGCTTACATTCTTAACACTTTTGAAGGTGTTCGATAATTTAGTAGGATTGCATGGCGCACCTATTGACGATGCTAAAATTAGCACCAACTCACGCAGTTCATTATCGTTTTTGATTTTATGCCTTTCGATAATATCTGCCAAATAAACTGTTTCAAACAACCCCTTCAAGTAGTTGATTTTCTTTTCTTCGGTCTCAAAAGACTGTATAAGTGGCAAACCTCCATAGGTGTAATATTCACGCCACGCATCCTGCTTGTCACCGCCAACGGCAGAATAAAACTCCGCAAAAGACAATGGGTTAACATGAATAGTCTCTCCTCGACCACGAAATTCCGTAGGAATGTCTGATGATAGGAAGTGAGAGTTACTGCCTGTCACGTATGTGTCAGCATTATCAATATGCCGGAAGCTGTTCAATACATCCACAAACTCATCCATCAATTGCACTTCATCAATAATGATGTAATACAGTTCTTTGTCCTTGATTCTGTCATGAACATAGTGAAGCATAGTGTCTGGATTTCTCAGTTCCTTGTTCATGCGGTCTTCAAGGTCAATGCGGATGATGTGTTCATCAGCCACTCCATTATCTAATAGGTAGTGATAGAACAAGACGTTCAGCAGATACGACTTGCCACATCTGCGGATTCCTGTTACCACTTTGATAAAGCCATTCTGACGGCTATCAATCAGTTTTTTCAGATATCGATCTCTTTTTATCTCCATTGTTCTATATTATATTATTGCCAGTATTGGCAACTTTTTACGGTACAAAAATATTGTTTTTTATTGTATTGTGCAAGTTTTACACCAAAAACCTGCCAATATTGGCATTATTTTAACGTACAAAACATCAATGGTGGCCAAATTACAGTCTTAAATTGAGTAAAAACTTCAACTATGATTGGTGTCAGCGAATAACTTCACAACAATTCCTAATTCCACTAGTTCACGTCGAGTGAATTCTAACAGGTTATAGAAATAGTCTATAAAATGAAAACAATTCATTAAAGGCACAATAATTTGCATCTTTTTCCTTAAAACAGAACCATTTTTGAGAATAATTTATTATCTTTACGCCATAATAATATAGAATAAGCATGGAAGAAGCAAGAGATTTGAATCGCTTGAAAGTGATTTTGGCCGAGAAAAAGAAAACCAACAAATGGTTGGCTGAACAATTGGGCTGTGCTCCGACTACAGTCTCAAAATGGTGTACCAATTCTTCACAACCATCGTTGGAATCTATAGAAAAAATAGCTAATCTACTTGATATAGATTATACAGAACTCATTAGAATAGACAGAAAGCCATGAAGACTAAGAACACTTTCACCATACATACAGAGCTTCTTGATGGCAAGCTCGATGGAGCAAGAAATATCTATATGGGGGCAAATTCAACTTGTCACCTCTATGTAATTCCTCGCGAAGAAATCACATTGGCCAATACTATCAATGATATCTCAGGACAACCAGCCTTTTACATTCTTCTTAGTTCTCCAGATAAAAATAAGCCACAAGCGTATATAGGCCAAACAACAGATTTTGCTAATCGCAAGAACGATCATGTTCAAAAAAAAGATTTCTGGAGCATCGCACTGGTGTTTATTTCTGATAATCACAAGATTTATGGTGATGATGTAAAATATCTGGAATATCTTGGCATTGACGCAGCCCAAAACGCAGGGTCTTATGAACTTTTGAATGGTGCCAACCCCAGAAAACCCAACATTGCTCCTTTCCGAGTCAATGATATGGAAGTTTTCTTTCGCGACATACAACTGCTATGTAAATTTTATGGATGCGGAATCTTTGAGGCCGTGAAACAAGAAACTCGTTCAGAGCACATGTACTTTGTGAAGTCTTCTGACCGCCCTGCACAAGGTTCTGGCTTCTACGATGAGCAGACTGGGAAATTCATACTTCTTGAAGGAAGTTTGTTGGCGACCGAAGTGGTAAAGAGTTTCAGGTCCTTAGCTTCACGCGACTTATTCGTAAAAGAACATTGTAAAAATGACAAAGGACAGATAATCCTTCTCCATGATGTGCCATTTGATAGCCCAAGTGGGGCATCAAGTTTTGTACTTGGTCGTCCAAGCAATGGCTGGGATGATTGGAAAGACGCAGATGGAAAGAAACTAAGTGAAATTATTAAAAGATAGAATATTGGTATGACAGCAATTGTTGGTACGATAAATCGTAGAGGAGTAGCATTTGCCGCAGATAGTGCTGCTACACATACGGTATCTTCTAAGCATAAAATCACGAATCATGCAAATAAGATATTCGAATTGTCAAGACATAACCCTGTAGGTATATGTATTTGTGGCAATTTGGATTTTCTTGGTATGCCATGGGAAGACATATTCAAGCTGTTTCGAAAAGAAATAGGTGAAACTTCATGTAAGCATCTCAATGAATATCCTCCCCTCTTCTTTGAGTTTGTAAAAACGCATGTAATGTCTCATTTGGTTGATGACCAAATTCTTAATCTCAGAGTCATTATAAACGGTTTTTTCGAAGAAATCATCGATATATCAAGAAAAGAACTGGAAGAGAATGGCAAAGAATTATTGGAAGATGATTTGTTCCGCAAAATACAAGATAAACTTGAATATTTCGACAATTTGTATTCCTCTGCTAATCGTGCCACTGAATTTACTGATTATACACTTGAAAAATTCTCGGATTATGCAAAACCGATTGTAGAAGAAATATTAAAAGAGCCATTGGAGTCTGAATCATGCACCAAGAACTTTTTACAGCAGTTTATCAAATCATTATACAATATTATTGTCTCTACAGTCCACGTTTATCTTGTCAATACTGAGATTATTTTCTGGGGATATGGAGAAGAAGACTTGTTCCCTTCCTATTACTCTTTCGTAATAAGCGCGGCTTTTGATGGAAGAATAAAATATACGAATAAAAGTGGATATGCTGTTTCCAACAAGGACAATGCATGCGTTGAACCTTTCGCACAAACTGACGTCGCAAACACTGTAATTCGAGGAATTGACGATGAACTTCGGAAGAAGTTTTATGAAAGTTATAAAGCATCTATCACCGTACTGAGAAATGAAATTATTTCACAATTGGATTCTGCTGGAGCGCCAGAAGTATTGAAAAAAGCGTTGCTTAATATTGATCTGGAGAATTATACGAATCTTTACGCTCAAGGCATGGATCAGTTTATTCAAGAGAATTATATTGCTAAATTAGTTAATACGGTATCATATTTGAGCAAAGAAGATTTAGCAGATATGGCAGAAAGTCTTGTGCGAATGACATATTTAAAACGCCGAATCACATCTGAAGAAGAAAGCGTTGGTGGTCCTGTAGATGTTGCAGTAATAACTAAAGGAGATGGTTTTGTTTGGCTTAAAAGGAAACATTATTTCTCCGCAGAATTGAATCCTCATTATTTTGAACGCACTAAATTAGAATAGCGATGATTACAATATATAGTGAAAAAAAAGAGACGCGTAATAATGCTATGCCATCCCATTCGAATAATAGTGTGGCTACAGAATCCGTTATATCAGGTTCTTTAATGAGTATGCGTGAACTTGTCAAAAAGAATTTGGTTAGTGTAAAAAACATAAATTGGCAAAAAGGAAGATTGAAGTGAATGTCATAAAAATTCCAGCGAATGACACCAGAAGAAAAAGCAAGAGTCAAGATAGACCAGATGTTTGAAGACGCTGGTTGGAAGGTGGTAGATAGGGATTTCTATTCTCCCACTTTAACCGCTGCGGCTATTCGAGAAGGCCTGCTTGAAGGAAACCGAGAAGCGGATTATTTCTTATTCGTAAATGGTATGGCTGTTGGCATACTTGAAGCTAAGCGAAAGGAGGTAGATGTTACTTCTGATATGGTTTGTGAACAAGCAGACCTATATGCTCGTGGTGTACCTGAATGCTACAAAGCCTATTCTCGACCATTGCCAATCATCTATCAATCCAATGGAGAAGAAACCATCTTCCGCGATTTCCGTGATGAAGATGGTGAACTCATAGAATTGAATTGAATTGAACCGCATCCATACACCCAAGGAAATTGTAAAGATGTTGGGGATTGATGATCCTTACGCTGGTTTGCCTACGCTGAAAAAGAAAGGTTTGCGCGATTGCCAATATGAAGCCATTTCGGAATTGGAGAACAGCTTTCGAAATGGACAGAAAAAAGCGTTGATAGTATTGGCAACGGGAGCCGGCAAGACTTATACTCATTGCTTCTGTTTCATTATTGTTGTAATTGATAATTCACAGGAGTGATTTCTCCATGTCGTTTGGCTCACGAATCACAGCCATTGGTTCTCCTTCAAGTGGTGTCTCTGGCATCAAGTCCATCAACTTCTTCTTCATGCCTCGATGATTGGGGTATTGCCCAGCCATCTCTTTGATATAGCGGCATACCTCCTGCCATTTCTCCTCGTGGTTCCATATCTTGACAGCTTCCACCAGGGCTTGATAGCTGTCGAATATCAGTTTGCCGATACGTCTCTTGTATTCGCCTACCAATTCTTGTATATCATCACGGTTGATGAGCAGTGGTATATGTTTGCACAGTGTCATGGCTATGGCATACGCAGCATCGGGTCTGTTCTTCTCCAGTATCTGTGGGATGGATTTCTTGTGCCATCGTTCCAGCAGACGTAGCAGAGCCGTGAAGTCATCATTATCTCTTGGTTCAAAACTTACTTCCTGCATCAGATATTTGGAGTATTCCTCCTCATAGTCCACGCTCAGCCCTTTCGGAATATGGTTGATTCTCGGTCGCTCCATCTTGGCGCGGTACCGTTGCCTCTCCATGGACCGTTTTCTCTTCTCGTCCCATTTTATGCGCAACAGCTTTTCTTCCCTTATCTGGAGTTCAATATCCCTGAACTCTGAGGTATTCATCACCTATTCCTTCAGATGTTTCTTGATAACTTTTTTCAGATACCGTCGCCATGCCTCCTTGTTCTCTTCGGTAACGAATGGCGAACATTGCTGACCGTAGAAAGTATGCCTTGTAAAAGGCTCGAAGTCAAGGTGCCAGAGGAAGGATTTGTGTTGGAGGCTGTTGTGTTCCATTTTATTTCTTTTTTCTAAATGCATTTTCAGCAAGTTCCTTCGTTATTTCAACTTGCCGTTTAATAATCTCTTGCTTTATTTCTTCAGCCAGCTTGAAATCTCCATTAATCAGACAATACTTATAAAATTCTTGTAACTTAGTAATACCATCCATATTATTCAGACTTATTGAGAAAGCTGCTAAAGTCTTTTGTTGCTCATTATTAGCAGTAGCCTTTAATGCTTTTAATATAGTATCTAAAAATGTTTCCATACTTAATCCTATTTTGTGCTGTATACCACTCTATTTAATGATGCAAGAGTGCATAACTAACAAACAGTAAAATATGACATAAATGATTTTATATTCTCCACTTTTTCATTATTACCATTATCTCTTCCAAAATGCATATTTTTAATACACAGTACTTTTGCGCTTGGTATCCAATGAATATTGGCTAAGACAACGCATGAAAACAATGATAGTTCATTAGGGTCTCCATCAATATTTTCAAATTCTTTTTCAGATAACAAACTCTTATGTTCTGCAATTTTTAGAAGCCCTAACCAAATGTTCAGATTATTACCAATTTTATTCAGATGATATTTTTCTGTCCATTCGTTTGACGGCTCAACAAACTCCAAATATGGCAAATATTTTTTCTCTAAAATGAAGATGTAGTCAGAAAGATATTTGCTACCACATTTGTAATTATGTATATGTATATTATCGTATGAATATACTCTATCATTCTTTTTCACAAAATTGTCATTTCTTCCTACATGATAATCCCAATATACGCCAAAGGAAATTATAATATAATCATTATTCAACTTCAATTTGTCAAATGCTTCGAATAAATCCTGACTGGCAATATTTAGTTGTAGTGTTGCATGTTGCAAAAATGTTGTTGCAAAGAAATGAGAAAACTTATATTTTACTCCATCACTTATATTTGTATCAATATCGACATAACTTACAGAAGGCTTATCGACAAATGCTTGATTTGGATAAAGTTGACATACAGAAGCATTTATCCTATATACTTTGGTATTATCTGTTTTTTTGTTGTTATAAAACAGTTGGTATTTATCAAATTCAGAAGAAATTTCATTACATATTTCATTTTCCAACTTTTCTACAATCTTATCATTATAAAGTTGATTAACTCTTAAATCTTTATCTTTTTCATCTAAACGATTTAAATAATCGTCAATATAACAATCTAAGCATTTTACTTTTTCATGATAATTTCTATTGATATTGG
>ULKK01000385.1_pt1 | contig 16187 bp, 10 predicted proteins | sample 1951131 | NCBI WGS metagenome assembly ULKK01 (sample SAMEA4835498, study PRJEB28245) | human gut metagenome | biome: gut microbiome; material: fecal sample | place: Denmark | collected 2008 | reverse complement strand
ATTGAGTAATAATCGGTTGTAAATACATGCCTTAATTATGAAAAAGAAGTTTTATCCTATGTTGCTCATAGCAGCCTTGAGCTTGTCGGCATGTACGGACGTAACTGAACCTACTGTCGATTATGGTGGAAACACATTTATCAATGACTACTCAGCACTGGTAGATGCAGTCAATAACTTGAACAAGACTCTTAAAGAGCGCTTTGATGCCCTCAACACATTGTTGAGAGACGGCATGGCAGACATTAAGTTGGCAGTAGATGCCAACACGGGTGCCATCACTGTATTGAGTGAGAATACAAAGAATGGTCTTAAAGACATCAACACATCTTTATTTAATGGTTTCGAAGCCTTAACCGCACAATTGATCACACTCACGGGTCAGGTAACCGCACAGGGCGAAGCCATCGTATACGCCATGAATCAGAATGGCGAGATCCTACGCCTGCAGATAGACACCACTGGTAAGCTTATCTCTGCACAAATCTTGGCTTCTGGCAATGCTCTTGTAGACGTTATCAACAACCAGGGCAACACCATGGCTGAGCGCATAGCAGCCTTGACAGCTGCCGTGAAGGGCGGATTGGCCGACATCAAGGTGGAGATCAACAACAACACTGGTGCCATCACAGCACAGGGCGAGAGCCTGAAGGCTGGTCTCAACACCATCAACACGACAATCTTCAATGGCTTCACAGCCATCAAGACTACTATAGACGATAATGGCAATAAGATGGTGACCGCATTGAGCGAAAATGCTGAGGTTCTGCGCCTGCAGATTGACACCACAGGCAAGCTCCTCAATGCTACCTTAATAGCTAACGCCGAGGCTATCATCAAGGCTATCAACGACCAGACAGCAAGCATGGAGTCTCGCTTCAATGCACTGACCACAGCTATAGAGACAGGTTTGGCAAACATTCAGGTGGAAATAGACAAGAACACTGGTGCCATCAAGCTCCTCGATGACAACACTCAGGGTAGCTTAGGCAATCTCAACACCAGCTTGCTGAAGATAGATGCTACATTGATCGATGGCTTCACAGCTATCAAGACCACAATGAACGAAAATGGCGATAAGATTGTGACCGCTATGAACAAGAATGGAGAGGTTCTGCGCCTGCAGATTGACACCACAGGCAAGCTCCTCAATGCTACCATCGTAGCTAAGGCTGATGCCATCATCCAAGCAATCAACGACCAATCAAATAGTCTGGCTGAACGTCTCAATGCGCTCACCTTAGCTGTACAGACTGGTCTCGCTGACATCAAGGTAGAGATAAACAAAAACACGGGTGCCATCAAGCTTCTTGAGAAGACAACAAAGAATGGTCTTGCTCAGATCAACACCACGCTTGTTAATGGTTTCACCGAGCTGAATACCAAGATTGACAATCATGGCAAAAAGATCGTGACTGCTATTGGTCAAATGAGTGATACGTTCGAAGCACAGAGCAAACTGCTCCGCCTCACCATCGACACCAGCGGTAATCTCATCGCAAGTCAGCTCAAGAGCAGTATCCTCGATCTCGTTACAGAATTGAAGAACCAGACTATTACTTTGGGTAGCAAGATAGATGCCATCAACACCACCGTTGGTGCAGGACTCGCAAAGATTGAGGTTGTCAACGACAAGATCAACACCACGCTCGACCTCCGTCTCACAGCAGTGGAGAACAAACTTGGTAGCAACAACACTTCACTTGGCGAAATCAAGACAGAACTCAGCAACCTGAAGACCGCCATTGACAATGTGAACACCAACATCACCGCAGGCTACACAGCAGTAAAGGGTAGCATCGATGACATGACAGGACAGCTCACCGTTAAGTTGAGTGACAACACGACAGCCATCGTCAACATGGAGAACGGCATGAAGAACCAGCTCATCGCTCTGAAGCAAATGATTGAGCAGCAAGGCGGCAAGATCGTTACAGCCATCGGCACAAATGGTGACGTCATCGTAGCAGCAGTCAACGCACAAGGCGGCATTATCGGAACAGCCATCACCACACAGGGTGGAGAGATCAAGGGCTCTATCACAGGTTTGGAGAACGGCATCAAGAATGCCATCACCCAGCAGACTACCGACATGAATCTCAAAATCGCAGGAGTGGTTGATGCCATCACAGCACAGACCGCCGCTCTCAACACAGCTATTGAAAAAGGATTGGCAAAAGTTGTAAAATCTAACAATAAACTGAAGAATGCCCTTACCACAGCCATCGGTGAGTTGAAGGACAAGCAGGATGCCAACTCACAGGCCATGCTCAAGCAGTTGGAAAAGATGGCTGCCGACAACGGCATCTATCAAGATCCAGCCGACAAGACCTCTGTATACATGGAACCAGCTATGTGGGCAGCAGTCAATGCAAATCCAGAACTGAAGAAAATCATCTCAGACATGCTTGAGGTACAGAAGCCTACCATCCTGTGCAACGCCTACTATTTAGCAGCAGAGGGCATGGTACAGAACAACGACTTCATCACGGTAGAAACCGAGAAAGTTCTTTCAACAACTGACGTTGTGGCAGGTACACTCCAGCCTCTGGAACTCGCCAACGGCAAGAAGGTTATCAGAATAGCCAAAGTGCCAGAGCTGATGAAATATAACATTATGAGAGTTTACCCAACAACCACGAAAGGCATCACACACATCTATTTCCTGGATGCCAACGGAAAGTCGTACACCCAACCAGCAGGAGTCAGCAACAAATGGCTTACCTTGACTACCTATAAGGATGGTGTCATCATGTCGGTTGTGAAGTGCAACGTTTACTTGCAAAATGATGCAGGTGTGACAGGAACTCCAACTTTCGAGTATCCCGAATAAGTAAGAATCTGCAGAAAGAGCATGAACATCTCATGCCGATATGCTACCGCATTACAAATTCAAAGCAGTTACAATTATGAGAATAAAACGTTTAACCATGGCAGTCGCCGTCTTAGCGACGGCTGCCACACTCCAAGCACAAACCTACAATGATACGGTGCGTACTCACACTTGGTCGGTTTACATCCAGGGAGGAGGAACTCTGTATCATGGCATGAGGGGTATGGACGATATAGCTAAAAGAAAGCACATCATGCCCTTCGGAGGTGTCGGAGTGAAATACAATATCAAGCCCTGGGTAAGACTGGGTTTGAACTTAGAGTACGACATGCTCAGGTCGACAGACAAGGGCATGCTCTCTACCACAACGAACAGGGATTATGAGATAAAAGATCCTTCTACAGGAAAAACCTATCCTACGACCTTGGAGACCAAGATGGACAGATTCCAGAACCGCTATACCATGCAGTACGCCATGGCCGACCTGAATGTAGACTTCAACATCATGGAGTTCTGGCACAACCGCAAGGCTCAGCAGCTCAACCTCTGGTTGGGAGTCGGTGTCGGTTATCTGCGTGGATGGAGCCGCAACTCCACTACCTTCTCTTGCAGAGAGATGGCTGTTGCCAAGGGTGAAGGATACTACAACGTCTACACCCACAACTACATGAAGAGTCATGCCTTCAACGAACATGTAGATGCGATGTATATCCCGGCAACCCTGTCGTTGGAATACGACCTTTCCTCTCGCTGGACAGCAGGCGTATTCGGCAGATACAGTTATCTGCCTCTCAACAAGGACTTGACTCCTAAAGGAATGTACAGTGCAGGAGTGGTTCTTCGCTTCAACTTCGTCAGCAAGGTGATGCCAAGCAACAAGGCCCGCTACTACAAGGCTCTGAGAGATCAGGCCGAAATGAAGGAAGCCTACGAAAAGCAATTGGCTGAAAAGCAGCGTGCATACGACGGATTGTCTGAGAGTCTGAAGGCTTGCCGCAAGGACAATGCCGAGCTGCAGTCATTGCTCGACAACTGCGAGAAGTCGAAGAAGGTGAAGTCTTACGAGGTATTCTTCACAGTAGACAAGACCAACATCACGACTCAGGAAAGACTTCGCTTGAAGAAGTTTATCAACACCCTGAAGGAACAGGGCGACTACAAGCTTACCATCATCGGTGAGGCTTCGTCGGACGGAGTTTCTTCAAAGAACTACAAACTCAGCGAGGGTCGTCTGAACAATGTTGTCAACTTCCTGAAGAAACAAGGCATCAAGGACTTCGACATCAAGTTGGGGAAGGCCATTGGCGACAGCAACGGCTGTTCAAAGGAGGAATGCCGCAGAGTTTTGATTATTATTGAGTAATAATACAGGGTAAATCTTTCTTTTAAGCCGCCACAGATAGCTTTAAGCTTCTGGGGCGGCTTTCTTTATGGGGAAGGAAGTTTCTTCTTTAACTTCTGAAGCAACTCCCCTATTGATCCTTCAGCCAGTCGCGGTCTTTTTCGTCTTCCGCAGTAAAGTTCTTATCGTCGAAGAGGCTTGTCTGTCCTGTCAACTCATCGATAATCTGTTGCTGGCTCTTGCCGGCATCAGGGTCGAGGTTCTCGTCGGATGATTTTGCCTTTGTCCGGGACGACACTTTGCCGTCGGCAGCATCGCCCTCGGCTGTCGTCTCATCGCCCACAGCTGCGTCGGCAGCATCGGCTGTATCTGCAGGCTCTGGGAAACGGGTCGGCTCTATTTCCTCTATAGAACCTATGTTCCAGGTAGAGAGTCGTTTTCCCTTAGCCTTGAAACTCTTCTGTGCGATAAACTGCTCGGCGTCGATTTCCTCGGCAGGACGCACAGCATCCACACCTCCATAAGTCACCTTGATACGAGGATAAACTGTATCAGTAAGGAGAATCAGCTTGCTGTTGACATTCTCGCCAAGGAAGTTCTGATGGCGCTTGGCAGCGTCCATGGTGAATCGTTTGATGTAAGGATAGCCTTCGTTGTCGGCATCATAGAGAACGGCAGTCCATATCTTATGCTCGTCCCACTTTTCCAGTCGCAGGATATTGTCCTCATAGTGGTTGTTGGGGTCGAAGTTGGTGATATAGAACTCGCCATTGTCGAGAACCACCAAGATATATTCATCGTCATTAAACTCGCCGAGGAAACGTCCGTTCTCGTCGTAATTGATACGGTTGACATCAGGATCGAACCACACCTTTCTTCCTCCCAAGGTACTGTGTCCATGACTCTTCAGACCAATGCGACGGATGGTTCTCCTGGTGAGCAGATTGCCCTTGGCGGCACGTCCCTTGATGATAATATCCGAGAAGTCTTTCTCGATAAAGATGCTCTGTCGCTTCTTCGAGAGGTCTGGATCCAGTGTTATCTTGATGATTTCAGCCTCGCCGTTGGGGTTGGCCGTGAAGTAGACGACACGGCTTCCGGGCGTTCCCTGCGTGATGTCGTACATCTTGTCGCGTGTCATCGACGTCACGTTGAATCGCTTGATGAAGTATTCGCCCTGCTTGCCGTCGCGATACACACAGTTGTAGATAGTTCGCTTATCGTTCTTCTTGAACACCTGCACATGAAGGATGTTCTTTCCCACGAAGATCTTGTCGGCCACCTTGGTCACCTTGAACTTTCCGTCCTTATAGAAGATGATGATATCGTCGAGGTCGGAGCAGTTGCACACCAGCTCATCCTTCTTCAGTCCTGTACCCACGAATCCTTCCTGTCGGTTGATGTAGAGTTTCTGATTGGCCTCCACCACCTTGGTCACCTCGATGGTGTCGAAGTTTCTTATCTCGGTGCGTCGTGGATGCGCCTTGCCATACTTGGTCTTGAGATATTCAAACCAGTTGATGGTGACATCTGTCATGTGGGCGAGGTCGTTCTCTATCTCCGCCAGTTCGGCTTTGATTTTCAGCAAGAGGTCGTCGGCCTTGTCCTTATTATATTTCAGGATGCGCTGCATTTTGATTTCAAGGAGTTTCAGAATGTCCTCGCGCGTTATCTCTCTGTGGAATGCATACTCCACCTTGCCTTTTCCGTCGACTACGGCTGTGAAGAGCTTGTCCTTAAAAGGCTCCAGCTTCGAGGCGATAAAGGCCACAACCTCGTCCTGACTCTTGCTCTGCTCGAACTTGCGCTCCTTGTAGATGCGCTCCTCGATGAAGATACGCTCGAGCGAGGAGAAGAAGAGCTGTTCCTCCAGTTCACCCTTGCGCAACATCAGCTCCTTGCGCAGCAGTCCCATGGTGCGGTCTACGCTGTGGCGCAGCACATCGCTCACGGTGAGGAAGCAAGGCTTATTGTCCTCGATGACACAGCAGTTGGGCGAGATGTTAATCTCGCAGTCGCTGAAGGCATAGAGTGCGTCCATGGTCTTGTCGGAAGAGGTTCCGGGAGCCAGATGGACGAGGATTTCCACGTTGGCAGAGGTAACGTCCTCTATCTTTCTGGCCTTTATCTTTCCCTTCTCCACCGCCTTGGTGATGGAGTCGATGAGGCTTCCGGTGGTCTTGCTGAAAGGAATCTCGGTGATGACAAGCGTCTTGTTGTCGAGTTTGTCTATCTTGGCACGCACCTTCAGCACGCCTCCACGCTGTCCGTCGTTATACTTGCCCACATCGATGGCTCCACCCGTAGGGAAGTCGGGATAGATGGTGAAAGGCTCGCCCTTGAGATAGTGTACGGCAGCATCGCAAAGCTCATTGAAGTTGTGTGGCAGCACCTTACTGCTCAGACCTACGGCAATGCCCTCTGCTCCCTGTGCCAGCAGCAAGGGGAACTTGGCGGGGAGCGTAATAGGCTCCTTGTTGCGGCCGTCATAGGAGAGCTGCCAGTCGGTTGTTTTGGGATTAAACACCACGTCGAGCGCGAACTTTGACAGACGCGCCTCTATGTATCGTGAAGCCGCCGCACGGTCGCCGGTGAGGATATTTCCCCAGTTTCCCTGTGTGTCGATGAGCAGGTCTTTCTGTCCCATCTGTACGAGTGCGTCGCCGATAGAGGCGTCACCATGCGGGTGAAACTGCATGGTGTGTCCCACGATATTCGCCACCTTGTTGTATCTTCCGTCGTCCATTCTCTTCATCGAGTGCAGTATGCGCCGCTGCACGGGCTTCAGTCCGTCCTCGATATGAGGCACGGCACGCTCGAGAATTACATAGGAGGCATAGTCGAGGAACCAGTTCTGGTACATTCCGCTAAGATGGCGCACCGCCGAAGCATCAAACCTGTTGACAGGCTTGTAGTCGGAATGCTGTTCAGCCGCATCCAAATCTTGTGGCTCACCACCCTTCTGAAGTTCGTCTTTGTCTTTAATTTCGTCGCTCATAGATAGCTTTTAATACTTATTTTATATATTTTAGGCAAAAATACAAAGAAAATTCGAGAAAAAGGCGTATCTTTGCCGAAAATTTGAAAAATATAAGATTTCATCATGGCACAAGAAGATGTTTTTAAGAAGATTGTAAGCCATTGCAAAGAGTATGGCTTCGTGTTTCCAAGTAGCGAAATTTATGATGGTTTGGCAGCCGTTTACGACTATGGTCAGAACGGTGTCGAGCTGAAAAACAATATCAAGCAGTACTGGTGGCAGAGCATGGTATTGCTGCACGAGAACATTGTGGGTCTCGACGCAGCCATCTTTATGCACCCTACTGTTTGGAAGGCTTCAGGTCACGTGGATGCGTTCAATGATCCATTGATCGACAACCGCGACTCGAAGAAGCGTTATCGCGCCGATGTGCTCATCGAGGACCACATGGCCAAATACGAGGAGAAGATTGCCAAGGAGATCGCCAAGGCTAAGAAGCGCTTCGGCGACAGCTTCGACGAGGCTCAGTTCCGCGCCACCAATCCTCGCGTCTTGGAGAATCAGAAGAAGTTCGATGACCTTCATGCCCGCTACACCGAGGCCATGCAGGGTCCTAACCTCGAGATGCTGAAGCAGATCATCGAGGACGAGGGCATCGTATGCCCTATCAGCGGCACCAAGAACTGGACAGACGTTCGTCAGTTCAACCTGATGTTCTCTACCCAGATGGGTGCAGCGAGCGATGCTACCAGCAAGGTTTATCTGCGTCCTGAGACAGCCCAGGGTATCTTTGTCGACTACCTGAGCGTTCAGAAGACAGGCCGCATGAAGCTTCCTTTCGGTATCTGCCAGATAGGTAAGGCATTCCGCAACGAGGTTGTGGCTCGCCAGTTTGTATTCCGTATGCGCGAGTTCGAGCAGATGGAGATGCAGTTCTTCTGCCAGCCTGGCACCGAGATGAAGTGGTTTGAGTACTGGAAGAAGGTTCGTCTGGCATGGCACGAGGCACTCGGCATGGGCAACGAGAACTATCGCTACCACGACCACGAGAAGCTGGCCCACTATGCCAACGCTGCTACCGACATCGAGTTCAAGATGCCATTTGGCTTCAAGGAGGTAGAGGGCATTCACAGCCGTACCAACTTCGACCTTTCTCAGCACGAGAAGTTCAGCGGCCGCTCTATCAAGTACTTCGATCCTGAGAAGAACGAGAGCTACGTGCCTTACGATGTAGAGACTTCTATCGGTGTAGACCGTATGTTCCTCAGCGTGATGTGCCACTCTTACTGCGAGGAGAAGCTCGAGAACGGCGAGAGCCGCGTGGTTCTGAAGTTGCCAGAGGCATTGGCTCCTGTGAAGTGTGCCGTATTCCCACTCGACAAGAAGGACGGCCTGCCCGAGTTGGCTCACGAGATCGTTGACGAGCTGAAGTTCCACTTCAACACCCACTATGGCGATCCTAAGGACTCTATCGGCAAGCGCTACCGTCGTCAGGATGCCATCGGTACTCCGTTCTGTATCACCGTAGACCACGATACTCCTAACGACCACAAGGTTACTCTGCGTTATCGTGACACGATGAAGCAGGAGCGTGTTGCCATCAGCGAGCTTCGCGGCATCATCGAGGACCGTGTGAGCATCACGAGCGTACTGAAGAAACTTGGCGCGGAGATCAAGAACTTCTAAACGAACAACGGAAAAAATCAAATACACATAGATGAATTTGAAGAATTTGAAATATCTGTTTCTGCTCATGATGTCGGCTCTTGTGCTGGCATCATGCAGCGAGACTGACGAAAACACCGACTCCGAGTACGACGACTGGCAGGCAAAGAACAAGACGGCTTTTGCCGAGATTCTTGTCAAGGCCAAGCAGGAGGGAGAAGCCAACGGATGGCACGTCTACCGCAATTGGAGTATGGAGAACCAGACGGGAAACACGGATCTCAACAACCAGCCTGTCACTCCTACCTTCAATGAGCAGGAAGACAACATCGTGGTGCAGGTGATGCAGCAGGGCGAAGGTTCTGCCGTGCGCCCTCTCTACACCGACTCGGTGATGGTCAGCTACAAGGGCATGCTGAAGAACGACTATATCTTCGACCACAACTTCACCGGCGACTATGATGTCAACAAGGCTCAGACCAGCAATTTCATTGTGAAGGGCGTTGTCGACGGATTTGCCACTGCCCTGATGAAAATGACTCATATCGGCGACCACTGGATGGTTTACATGCCTTACACTCTCGGCTATGGTTCCAGCCAGAGCAGCAATTCCACCATTCCAGCTTACTCAATGCTCAAATTCGAGATTGTGCTCAAGGGTTGGTATACCGATGGCAAATGGATTAAGAAATAATTCTATTCCTCCATACAGAAAGTCCTGTGCTTCTTCGGCACAGGACTTTTTTATTTTCCCCATCAACTCGGAGGAGTTTCTTCGGGAGTTAAAAGGAGTTAAGGAGTTAAAGGAGTTATCGCTCCCTTCGGTAGCTGAGGAGTTAAGACAATAGCCTTGAGGGAATGTTTAATGTTAAAATTCACAAGCCCACAAAGCTGTTGTCTTAACTCCTTAACTCCTTTAACTCCTTAACTCCTGAAGAAACTCCTTAACTCCTGATGCTCCAAAATTCAAATTCTAAAAATATGTTTCAAAGAATAAACAAGTGTATGTGTTCGCACACATTTTGGGCTTATAAGCAAAAAAAATGTTATTTTCACGCAAAAATATACGCAAAAGTATTGCAGATTTCAAGAATAGTAGTACCTTTGCACCAGAATTATAAGTTTTAGGTTTTTAGTTAGGTAATAGATTGTGATAGGTTATTAGTTTTAGGTAAATAAGAGATTGTTATTCAAGGACGACGAAAAGTGAATGAAGTCAGGATATAGAAAAGAGTTTTCAAGATTCTCTTTTTCTTATCCGCTGAATTCAACCCAATAGATAGAGGTTTTGTTTAAAGGTGATAAGATCTTGTATTTTGGGATAAATAGAAATTTAACATTCAAATCATAAAAATGGCGATTCCTTTTAAGAGGGATCGCCATTTTCTCGCTTTGACTGTTCCTACATACTACCGGGCAGTTCAACAGAAAACTATAAATGGCAGTACAAACATTATGTTATATAGCAAAAAGACAGAATATCTGATGGAATCGATACGGGCAGGACGCTCCATGCACCGCGGTGAGAAACTGAACCTCATCGTAGGCTTGAGTATTCCCTCCATGCTGGCACAGATTTCCACCGTCATGATGTTCTTTATCGACGCCTCTATGGTGGGACATTTGGGTGCAGAGGCTTCAGCGAGCATCGGACTCATCGAGTCCACCACCTGGCTTATCGGCAGCCTGCTGAGTGCCTTTGCCACTGGTTTCTCAGTGCAGGTAGCCCACTTCATCGGAGCCAACGACTTCGGCAAAGCACGCCAGGTGTTTCGCCACTCGCTGCTCTGCGGCATCATCTTCAGCATCCTGATAGCCCTCATCGGCGTGGGCATTCATTCTCCCCTGCCCCACTGGTTGGGCGGAGGCGATGACATTGCCGACAAGTCATCGGCCTATTTCCTGGTCTACAGCCTCGTGCTGCCCTTTGTCTACCTGTACCACATGTCGGGCATGATGCTCAAGGCCGCAGGCAACATGCACACGCCCAGCGTCATGGCAATTCTGATCTGCCTGTGCGACGTCGTGTTCAACTACATCTTCATCTATGTGCTGCACATGGGCGTGGTGGGCGCAGCCTTCGGAACCGCCTTAGCTTATGTCTGCATCTCGCTGCCCAACCTTTGGCAGGCAGCCTGCCACAACAAGATTCTCAACCTGCGTCAGGACAAGATTCGCTTCAGCTGGGTACGCGAATACGTGCACAATGCCTTCAAGATAAGCATTCCCTTGGCCATACAGAACATCCTGATGAGCGGTGCACAGATTGTCAGCACCATGATAGTGGCGCCATTGGGCAACATCGCCATTGCCGCCCACTCATTTGCCATCACCGCCGAGAGCCTGTGCTATATGCCTGGCTACGGAATAGGCGATGCCGCCACCACGCTCGTCGGTCAGACCCATGGCGCTGGCCGCATCGACTTGTGCCGCAATTTTGCCTACATGACGGTGGGTCTCGGCATGGGCGTAATGGCAGTGATGGGTGTTGTCATGTATCTCTTTGCACCGGGCATGATGGCAGTACTCTCTCCCGTCGACGCCATCTGCGACTTAGGCACACGCTGTCTTCGCATAGAGGCTTTTGCCGAACCGTTCTTTGCTGCCAGCATCGTGACCTATTGTGTCTGCGTGGGAGCCGGCGACACCTTCAAGCCTGCCGCCATCAACCTGGGAACAATGTGGTTGGTGCGCCTCACCCTGGCCTATGCCCTCTCGCAGCGCTTCGGCCTGGAAGGTGTATGGATAGCCATGGCCACCGAATTGACTTTCCGCGGCATCCTGTTCCTCATCCGCCTCTATCGTGGCAGCTGGATGAACAGTTTTCTGAAAGCGAAGGGCTGAAAAACAGAACCTAATGTTAGGTTATGTTAGTGGAATGTTAGTTTAATGTTAAGAATGCAGGCATTTTGGGAAAAAACTTCCCAAATGCTTGCTTTGTCGTTAGAAATGTGCTACTTTTGCAGCATCAAGTTTATGAAAGAAGAATAAATACACATTATTATATATATAAACCAACATCAGCTATTATGAAACTTAAGAAGTTTTTTGCTGCAGCCATCGTGCTGCTTACTGCCGGACAGGCCATGGCTCAGATGATGCCACCTATCCCGGTAGACAAAGATGTGAGAATAGGCCATTTGGACAATGGTCTGACTTATTACATCCGACACAACAGTTTCCCTGAGCATGTAGCCAGCTTCTACATCGCACAGAAAGTAGGCTCTATCAACGAAAACGACGACCAGCGCGGTCTGGCTCACCTCTTGGAGCACCTCGCCTTCAATGGCTCTGAGCACTTCCAGGGCAACAGCCTCCAGGAATACCTGCAGAGCATCGGTGTGGAATATGGCCGCAACCTCAATGCCTACACCTCTATTGAGAAAACCGTGTACTACTTCACCGACGTGCCCACCACACGCGTATCGGCAGTAGACTCATGTATGCTCATCCTGAAAGACTGGAGCAACGGCATCTCTCTCACCAAAGAAGCCATCAACGACGAGCGCGACGTGGTGCACAACGAGTACCGTATGCGCATGGTGGGACAGCAGCGCATACTGGAGCGTGCCCTTCCTAAGCTCTACCCTGGCTGTAAGTATGGCTACCGCATGCCTATCGGACTGATGAGCGTCGTCGACGGCTGCGACCCAGAGACCCTGCGCGCCTATTACCGCAAGTGGTATCGCCCAGACAACCAGGCAGTCATCATCGTCGGCGACGTGGACGTAGACCATATCGAGGCTCAGATCAAGAAACTCTTCGGAGGCATCAAGGTGCCTGCCAATGCTGCCAAGGTAGTGCCCGTGGAAGTGCCCGACAACAACCAGGCCATCTACGTGGTAGACAAGGACAAGGAGCAGCAGATGGGCATCTTCCAGATCTTCATGAAGCACGAAGCCACACCCGACTCGCTGAAGAACGGTGTCGACTATCTGCTCAAAGGCTATATGGACAACATCTTTGCCAGCATGATGAATGCCCGCTTCAGCGAGAAATCGCAGGAGCCCGACTGTCCTTATCTGCAGGCAATGACCAGCATTGGCGACTATCTGCTCTCAAGCACCAAGGAGGCGCTCACTTCCCTCGGCGCTGCCAAGGACGGACAGATGAAGGAGGCTTATGCCGCCGTGATGCGCGAACTGAAGCGTGCACACGACTTCGGCTTCACTGCCACTGAGTATCAGCGTGCCAAGGATGAGTTTATGAGCCAGATGGAGAAGGCTTACACCAACCGCGACAAGATGAAGAACGAACAGTTCACCACTCAGTATGTGGACAACTTCACCGGCAACGAGCCTATCCCTTCGGTAGAGGACGAATATCAGATCTATCAGATGCTGGTGCCTCACATCCCTGTAGAGGCTGTCAACCAGTACGCCAAGCAGTTGATTTGCGAAACCGACACCAACCTGGTGTCACTCGTCATGATGCGCGAGGCCGACGGTGCTGTTTATCCCACCGAGCAGGAGCTTGCCGACATCGTGAAGCAGGTGCGCGGCGAGAAGCTCGAGGCCTATGTGGACAATGTGAAGCAGGAGCCTCTCATCGCCCAGAAGCCTAAGGCGGGCAAGATCAAAAAGACAACAGAAGACAAGAAGCTGGGATTCAAGACCCTCACCCTCTCCAACGGTGCCAAGGTGGTGCTGAAGAAGACCGACTACAAGGACAACGAGATACAGTTTGCTGCCACAGCCAACGTAGGTTACGCAGCACTCGACAAGGCCGACTACACCTTCGCCTTCATGGGCGGCATGCTGCTCAACGCCAGTGGTCTGGGCCAGTTCTCAAGCAACGACCTCGAGAAAGCCCTCGCTGGCAAGCAGGCAAGCGTGGCTTACACCGTCACTCCTTTCAAGCATGGACTCTCAGGCAACTCTACTCCTAAGGACATCGAGACCCTCATGCAGCTCATCTACCTCAAGATGACAGCGCTGAGCAAGGACGAGAAATCGGCTGCCAACCTCCTGAGCACCATCAAGACCGCTCTTGCCAACCAGAGCAAGAATCCAGAGATGGTTTACCAGGATTCGCTGCAGAGCACCATCTACATGGGCAACAAGATGGCACGCATCCCTAAGACCGAAGACCTCGATGCTGTCAACTACGACCGCGTGCTCGAACTGGGCAAGCAGATGTTCACCAACGCCAAGGACTTCACCTTCTTCTTCGTGGGCAACTACGACGAGGCTACTCTCCTGCCACTCATCGAGCAGTACATCGCCTCTATCCCAAGCAAGGGCGCCAAACTGAAGAACAAGGCCATCCCAGTGGCTACTGGCGAGGTGAAAAACATCTTCACCAAGAGCATGGAGACCCCAATGTCGCAGGTGACCGAGATATGGTACGCTAAAACTCCTTACACCCTGCAGACAAGTGTGCTCGCCGACATCTCTGCACGATTGCTCCAGATGGACTATCTGCGCAACATACGCGAGAAGCTGAGTGCTGCCTACCATGCAGGAGCCGAGGCAAGCATGGAGCTCGACTGGGACGGACAGCTGGCACTCAGCCTGACCGGCAGCGCACAGCTCAACCCCGAGAAGCTCGACGAGGCTCTGCCTTACTTCTTCTCTGGCCTGAAGACTACCATAGAACAGCCTAACGCCAGCGATCTGCAGAAGATCAAGGAGATTCTGACCAAGCAGGCTTCGGTAGACGCCAAGTCCAATGGCTACTGGACTGGCATCCTGCACAACTATGTCATCAACGGCATCGACCTGCACACCGATTACGTGAAGACAGTAAACAGCGTCGACGGCAAGGCTATAGGCGACTTCCTCAAGAATATCGTCCTCAAGCCAGGCAACCACCTGGAAGTCATCATGAAGGCTACCAAGGAAGAGGCTGGAAAATAAAAGCTTCACGAACTTTTCAGAAATGGGAAGTTAGAGAAAACAATAAAACCATAAAAGGTCCCGTCGCAGAACCAAGTTCTGTCAACGGGACCTTTTACGTTACACGGGAAACGACGTTCCCGGAATGTCAATTCTTTTTGTGTCTTTTTGAGAAAACAATCTCTCCTGTTTTTTAAGCTCTTCTTCTAACCTTGTTAGCGAGGGCTTCACGTCGGTCATGAAGAATCTGCTGGCATTTGTCCTGTGCAAGATTCTCTACCTCTGCATTGACCTTAATTAAACTATAATCCATAACCTATTGCGATTTGTAATGTTGCAAAGGTAAGATATTCTGACTACAAGCACCACGAAAAAAGTGAGAAAAGAACACTAAAAACCTCATTTTTTGACATAAATCAAGGAAAAATAGGGAAAAACCAACAAAAAATATCCATTTCCCTTTCTCCATCTGCGCTTTTTTTGCGATATTTGCACCCGAAAAAGCATAAACTCCACACTGGGCTTCTGAACACAAGAGATTCAGAGGTCAAAAGAGAGAGAAAAAAGGAGTTCTTCAACTTGAAAACATCAAAAAAGTATCAACAAAAATGAAGAAAGTATTCATGATGGTTGCCCTTGTGCTGACATGCACCACAGGCAGCCTTGCCAACGAGACATGCGCCGAGAGCGCCACAACATCCGAAATGAGCAGCCTTCCTGCCAAGAAATCAACCAAGAAAAAGAAGGCTACTACTAAGAAGAAGTCTACCACCACTGCCAAGAAGACTTCCTCCAAATCTTCAACATCGACCGCAACAACAGCTTCCACAACCACGACAGACTCTTCCAAGACACATTCTGCCGACACTGTCAAGGCTTCTGCCGTAGGAGTATTAGCAGGACTTTTGGGCTATGCTGGCGGAAACAGCAGCAACACCACAGGCTCCACCACAAGCAAGGTGGGAAGCATCGTGGGAAGCATTCTCGACAACGTGATTGGCTCAACCACATTCAAGAAAGCCGACCTCTGCGCCCACACATGGAAATATAAATCGCCTGGCTGCGCCTTTACCTCAGAGAACCTGTTGGCGAAAGCGGGTGGTGAAATCGCTGCCAAGAAGGTGGAGGAAAAGTTAAGCACCTATTATCAGAAAGCTGGATTCAGCAGTTCGAACACATACTTCAAGTTCAACGAGGACGGCACCTTCAATGCCAAGATAGACGGAAAGTCATGGAGCGGCACTTACACCTTCGACGAGAAGACTCACGCCATCGACCTGAAAGGCCGTCTGCTGCTTAGCCTCAATGGTTTCGCCACCAAGAACACATCTGGCATCAGCATTCTCTTCGAGTCGAAGAAACTGCTTACCATCATCCAGACGCTGACTGCCCTGAGCGGCAACACCACTCTCGGTACTATCGGCGAAATCTCCAAAAACTATGATGGCATCCGCGTTGGTTTCGATCTCAGCAAATAAATAAACAAATACAAATTTGAGATTTATCGACCTGTACGGTTGGAACGCCCTG
>ULKK01012241.1_pt1 | contig 16762 bp, 24 predicted proteins | sample 1951131 | NCBI WGS metagenome assembly ULKK01 (sample SAMEA4835498, study PRJEB28245) | human gut metagenome | biome: gut microbiome; material: fecal sample | place: Denmark | collected 2008 | reverse complement strand
TTATCCTGCTCATATAAGAGATTGTCTGCCTGACAAATAACACCTGCACAATTTTCTGCAGGAATCATTTCAACATTAAAACTAAAATCACAATCAAAATTGTCTTTTACTTCGTTAATAGTGTCAAGGATTTGTGTAGCAAATTCAACTGCTTCATCGCTATAAGACTTGTAACCAAATTCATCAGTGTGAATTAGGTTAAACATATCCATGACTTCATACATGCCAATGCCGCCAATAGTACAAAACTGCTTATCGAGTTCTACTGCCCCTTCTTGATAATTTGGAAGAAGTCCCTTTTCGATATTACGTTTAAGAATATGTCTCATTGAATATAGAGCTTTACAGTCAAGCAACACTCGATCTTTTAGAATATCAATATACTTTTTCTTGTTTAATTTGCTTTCGTAAGCAATACGTACAAGATTAATAGTGGAAACACGGCAGCTACCAACAGAAAGAGCAGTACCACCGATGCTGTTGATAAATGCGTCAAGCTTTTTAGTGTTGGACAGAAGGCGGCAACAATTAGACAACACGCCAACATTATCAGATACAAAGAAATTACTATCGCTCCATTTCATGTTATGATTTGAGCACCAACGTGCAAATGACTCATCTTGGAATTTGTTATCTTTATATAGGAGGGAGTAAGTTAATACTGGAAATGTGAACATATTATGCTCTCTTGTCTCAGACACAACTTCCATAAATACTTGCTGGCATTTAATAAGTTCTTCAATTTCATCAATTGCAAATGTTCCATCTGGAAATTCCACACCACCAAATAGCGATTCCAAATATGGTCTATCGAAAATTGACACATTTGTAAATGCACATTGATCTATTCTAAGGAATGGCTGATTAAGACGATAAATAAACTTTTGGAAGTTTTGTCTTAGATATGTGTCAGGATCTTTGAGATAATAACCATTTTTCACATCGTTCTTCCAGAAATAATATGCCCAAATAAGTACATTAGGCATTCCTACTGCCGTAGGTATCTCATATTTCTATGAGCACTGACTATATTTTGCTACAAACTAAATTTGTAGTGTTTCTCTTTCCATTTGTGTATCAATAACAAATGTACTCTCCTTCGCGGAGATAGTCGATACAGGCTTATTTTATAGGATTATTTTTGCGAAGTGGATAACTATGTCCATCTCGCCTATATCTTTTTGCGGTTCCATTTTTAATTAAATAAATGGTTTGTAAATCTATATTATAACATTTACTAATTTGATTATAGGATATATTTGTTGTGGTTAATAAATCAATAATTTCTGTAACTTGGGCATAAGTACAGTTTGGGGATCCACTATTTTTATATTTTCTTATTGGATAAGATATATCTGTTTGTTTATGAATCTCTCCAGAATTAATTTTTCTGATAGTAGAGGATGAAACACCGTATTGCTTTCCAATATCTTCATATTGTCTGTAAGTGAATTTTAAAATTTCTATAATCTCTTTGACTTGCCCATTAGTCAATTTACCATCAATTAGAGGAACTTTTCTAATGGGATATGTTTCATTCACATCTTCATAATGAAGTCCTTGATTAATTCGCATAACCGTTCTTTTGCTTGTTTGGTATTTTTTTGCTATCTCAGATAAACTCATTTGAGAGTTTTTCAAATCATTTTTTAACGACCGAATTTCTTCGATGTTAGAAAATGTAGATAACGGATGCTCAATTCCATAATAAACAGGCGGCTCTTCTCCTCCTTGCTGAATATTATAACCATTTGGATAAATTGTATTTAATTTTTTTATCCAATATTTCTCTCTCTCGTTATAATTTTCAACTTGTTGCTCTATAATTTCAAACCAAAAATTATTTGCCCCGTATTTTTGGATTGCTTTATCTATAATTGAATTGCCAGATACTATAGAGCTTGGTTTACAATGAGCAATAAATCTTTCTGCGGAATTTATTGCTTGCCCCACATAAACAAAATTATTTATTCTGTTTTTAATTACATATATATCCTTTTTCATTAAATTCTCCTATAAAACATTCCCACGGGATTGGCATATCTATCGACTTAGCTTCCCCCGTTAGCCAACCTTCATTGACCCCGCTGATCAGCGGAAAAGAAACAAATGGGCACAGCATTTTCTACCCGACTGTCTATTGCTTAAGAATGAAACAAATTCAATTACATCATCAAAGTATGTAGTGAGATGCTTTGGCGGCTGTGCATTATATTTATTCAAGAAAAATAGTCCTTCAGTTGCTAGCCTTGTAAAATCATTTGCCCAACAATATGGGAAATAACTGGCCGTAGAACTGTCATTAAGATAAAGCCCCTTACTAAATTCCTGTTCGAGCCACTGCTTTGCAGTTCTTAATCCCCATTTCTTTTTGATCTCAAGAAAGATTTTATTAAGCGCAAATAACTTGTCTTCAGACTTGCCCTTTTCAGTCATAAATGAGCGAATGTCTTTATGACTTGCATTGGCGTTTGGATCAATTGTTGTATCTGCCATTGTATCATTTGCTACAAACTTTTCAAGGAACTCACTAAAATCAAGCTGAGATGGATGTACTCCGTTAATATATTCGAAATCTTCTCCATACTTCTTTTTTAAATCTTCAAGACAGCGTTCAAAGTCCTTAGTTAATTTAAGCGTTATATCCATTAATTCACCACCCCATTTATCCATTCGTTTGCTTCTTTGAAATCCATCAAAACTCCATCAACTTCTAGCTTAGGGACTTCTTTAAACCCCTTTTCAAGCATTGCATCCTCATCGTCGAATAGCTCAAATTTAATGCCCTTGCTCTTAAGCTTCTTCTCAATAATACAGCATCTTGGACAATGAGTGCTATAAAGTGTTATCATAAGCACAACTCCTTTCAAATATAAAATAAATTATGCATTAATATTGATTTTCCTTATAAATGGCATCAACCTGTGCAACAATCTCTTCCCAATTGTGAACTCTATAAATCCCATAAGCATCATCGTGAATGCTCTGATTCCAAGGTCTATCTAATAGCACTCGATCAACAAGAGGGTTTGTAGAGATGAGATTTTCTGCGCAATCATCTACAAGGACATCAACATGTAGCAATGACTTGTTATGAATACAAATGATACGCTTCTCGTCAATAAACGGAAAGTTTTTCATAAACCAGTCAATCTTCCAGTTAAAATTAGTATGATGCGTTGCTGTTGCTACATAAACATCATACCCACTATCAATAAGTTTTTTCACTCCCCATTGCGAATCTGGAGCAGGAGACAGAGAGTCCCACAACTCTTTTTTTAGGAACATAGCAGTTAAAGCTTCTGCATCTTCAAATGGAAGACACTTATAGAAATCATAGTCAGTAAAAGAATCCAATGCTAATTGAGTGCCATGTTGCTCGTTATAAAGCTCAAGTGTTTTCTCGATGAGGTTATTCAACACCTCATCACAATCTAGAGCTACAGTAAACTTATGCATAGTTTCCTCCTATAATTTTGTATTGCTTATTCTTCTTCCTTTTTTACATCAACGATATTGCCGTCATCATCTACAGTCTTGTTAAGACTGACCGCACAGAAATCGCTAATTTTTTTAATCAATCTCTTATAATCATTTGCTGACTTCTTGCCCGGTTGCTTCTGAAACTCTGTAATGTATTGAAGTACAACGCCACAGATTGCTTTCGAGCCATTGAGCAAAGCCGCCATTCGCACCTTCTCTAGCTGCGTTTTAATTACTTCTTTAAGAGCATTGTTGTTCTCGTCCATATGTACACTTCCTTTCTTTTAATTATGTGCCAATTATACCACAATAATTTAGTATTGTCAATAGACTGATTTTGTTCGTTTAATTTTTTCTAGCCATACTGTATATGGTTTTACTCGTTCAACAAACAAATGGTCGTCTTCCTTTCTTCCAAGGATCGCAAGGCACTTGCCCTTTTCAATGAGGCCGAAATATTCTTTTAACTGTTTGCTCCAAATAGTTGCTTCAATAATTCTGTCAGAAGTAATTAAGTCTAAATATGCAAATTGATTATTGTTTTTATCTTTCTTACGTTTAATGTCTGATATTACACATAATACAACTGTTTTTTCTCCATTTGGAGCATCATCCCAGTTGGCATTAATTAAATCTACTCCTTCTTGTAGTGGGTTATCTGTTAAAAACATTGATAGACTTTCATACTCCCATAGGAATGGATCTTTTGCATATTTTTGTCTGAAGTCTTCCATATAAGCTTTATATTTTTGCTCTTGCTCTTTATCAAACTTTTCTTTGCGCTTTTCATTATACAATTGCAATACAGTCTCTTTATCTACTTTTTTGCCAACCTTATAGTCATCTACGTTAATGTCCCATTCAATCAAAAGTTTTGCTTTTGTTCCATATGATTGAACTGGCTTATATTCTTTTCTCTCATATGATAAAGACGCATACCTTTTCATTAGCTTCATTTTATTAGAAGTCGGAAATGCACCTGCTTTTATTAAAGCAATTGTAGCAGACTTGTCTGGAATTTTTGATATAAAATCATTAAAGCTGCTATATGGTTGATTCTCAATAATTTTAGTGATGACCGATTCGCCAATGCCTTTTACTGCTCCAAATCCAAAAAGTATTTCTTTTGATTCTGGCTTTGCTTTAAATGTAAGTGCAGACTCATTAATCTTGGGAGGTAGAACTTTAATACCCATCCTGTTGCAATCTGTAATAATAATGCTAAGCTTTGAAGTATTATCTGATTTTGCAGTCAAAAGTGCAGTCATGAATTGTACTGGGTAGTACACTTTAAGCCATGCTGTAAGATAAGATAATAGGCTATACGCCACTGCCTTTACCGCACATAGTTTCCTATGCCACTGTATGTGTTGCGGTCTGGACTATCCCTTTATCTCAACAAACGAGATATTCCATTATAGTCTCTGAAGGTTCACTGTGTAGTTTGTTATATTTTCGTGACATTCCAAATGGCTTATTATATACAAGGAGTTTTAAAATTTCTAAATTGTGTTGAAGTGAAGTTCTAATTTGCCATACGTCAGGTTCTTTATGTATATTTACATCCATCATATACAGTTTATTTTCTAAAGTGCTTTTAATCCATAAAGCCATATCGTATGACGCAGTACAAATGTAAAATTCTTTTCCGTCTTTTCTTATCCATCCGTCGCCATCAATCATTCCACGTATAATATAAGGGATATATTTTTGTTCATTTTCTTCTAAAACAAATCCTTGCAATGTTTTTGTCTTGCGATTAATTATTCCAAATCTTTTTAACTCAGAAACTAATTTTGGATTGTTTATAATCAATCTATGTCTAATTTTTCTATTTCCGTCACGATTATATGATTTATAAGGTTTTTGAATTGTAGATGAAATAAATTTTATACAAGCTTCATCTGTTAAATCTAATCCAACAGTATTATGCACGACATACCCATCAGTCAAAAGCAGCCCAAGAAAATAAGCTTTGAATTCAGAATCAATAATTTCCATAGAAAAATACTCATACGGTTTGTGCATCATAACTTCTTCTCTACTTGAACGCACCCTATATCCATATTTTTTAACTTTATCTGTTATAGACTTTCTTGTTTTAAAATTGTATTTTTCCATTAGTGATCTTGTAGAAACTCCATTTAAATATTCTTCTACTATTTTCATTTCCATGTCGTTTGAATATTTCTTTTTACTCATATTTTATCACCTCCTTATATGAATTTAAAACTACACAATGCTTCCCTGCTGATTGCCCAATCCATATGATTTTTAAACCATCACACTTGAAGTTTCCAACTATGTTGTGGTTCATATGGCTCTAAGGGGTTTCCAGCAATTTAGGAAATTTTTTATACTATATCACTATAGCAGGACACACAAATTTTTATGTCCACGGTTAAAGCTATATTCTGCCTGTTTTGAAAGCAAAGCCCATACATCTTTAATCTGTTGCTCTGTCCATTGTTTTTTAATTAATCCCTCATAAAATTGAGTATACAAAGACGCCATCACATCTTTTTTCTTCTTGCCAATTGCTCTTCGTCCAGTGTCTTGTGCTTCCTCAGAGAATCCAGCATATGCAAGCAAATGTAGAGCATCTTCCTGATATAAAAGAATAGAATGTGTCTTTGAAAATAGAGTTTTTAAATCTGGATGTATAACTACTGTTTCATCTGGATATAATTTGTTCTTGCAATAATCAGGAAAACTGTTTTTTGTTCCGGGACGATTGCTTGCATTAATTGCAATAATGTCTTCTATGTTGTCTGCTTGTGCGTCAATGCACATCTTTTTTGCCTCAGCAGATTCAAATTGGAATACTCCTACAGTATTTCCACTCTTATAGATTTCATCATAAACTCTTTGCTCTTCCAAGTTAAGGTGATTAATATCTACATCTTCCCATGTTAAATGCGCCATTTTTAATGCGTCATCTATGATATCGAGTGTTTCTAGTCCTAGATAGTCCATTTTAACCAATCCGAGATCATCCATTGCTGCATGCATCTCTAATTGAATCATAGGATTTTTCTCATTGTCTAGGCACAATGGACAATAATTGATAACAGGCTGTGGAGTAATCAATGTTCCTGCGGCGTGACGACCTCTGCTCTTAGGAAGTCCCTCTAGCTCCATTACATACTTAAACCATAATGGGAACTTTTTATAAACTTCATTTAGTTTCTCGTCTTTGCCAACAAGTTCTTTAAGCAATACGTCCTTTTCTACTTCTTCACCTAAATCACTTAGTGTTTTAACAGTAGGAATCATTTTAGTAACTTCATCACGAAGACTATAAGGAATTTGCCCAAAGTATGGAGAATCTTGTCTTTCATTAAGCACTTTCCCAATATCACGAATTGCCACTTTTGTAGCCAGTGTATTAAATGTAGCAATTGGCGCAACATTTTCTTTTCCAAAAAGCTCCTCTGAGATCTCTATGATTTCTTTTCGTCTACGTTTACTAATATCCCAATCAAAGTCTGCAAGACTACCTTTTCTTCCAAGATTCGCAAAACGTGAGAAATCCAAATCCCAACGTATTGAATCTATCTGAGTAACACCAAGCATAAATAAACATAAACAATTTGCGCCAGAGCCACGACTATATCCTCTTGGTAGTTGTCTTGCATCTGCCGCCTCTGCAATCATATGAAGCATAATAAAATAATCTGTGTAGTCGAGCGCATTAATGACAGGCAGTTCTTTTTCAAGTCTTTCTCGTCTTATCTTTTGATCTTCTTCACTCATCCATCCGAATTTGTCATCAAATTTTTCAAAGACAAGATAATGAAGATAATCCTCATGAGAAGAAAACTCTTCTGGAACATTAATTGTTGGCATAATATTTCCATGGTCAAGACCATAGTCAATATCATCATCAATCATATTAGCAATATGCGCTGTCTCATCAATACCTTGTTGGACTACTCGTTCAAGCATCCAATCTCCGAGATACTGAAAAACATCTTGCTCATTTTGCAAATGACATCCAACATACGTTTCTCCTGTTTCTCGACCTTCACCAATAGAAACAAAAATAGAATGTGTATCAATTTGATTTGCACTTAACATATGCGCATCAGTAGTAATAACATATGGCATATTCATATGTCTTGCAAATTTATAAATTAATGTATTGCACTTTAACTGCTGTTCAGTTTTATGTGATTGAATTTCACATGCAACATAATCAAATGTATCTTTTAAAAGATTTACAAATTCTTCTGCTTCATCATACATTCCATTTTCAAGATATCTACTAAGACGCCCAACTTGACATGCAGTTAAACAAATAATCCCTTCGCCAAGATTGTTCTCTTTAATCCAATTGATAGATATACGTGGCTTTTTATACATGCCTGTTGTCGCGGCTTCACTAACAATTTTAAAAAGGTTCTGAAGCCCTACTTGCTTTGATGCGAGAAGAACTAAATGATATCTTGGCTGAGTATATTCTTTTGAATCATTCTTTTCAAGATAATTGTCAACTTCATAAATTTCACAACCAACAATTGGTTTTACTCCATATTGCTTACATAGTTTAACCTGTTCAACAAATCCATGCATTGTTCCATGATCTGTTAGAGCAATATGACTTTGACCATTATCTGCTGCATATTTTACAGCTTGTTCTACTGTAAGAATTGAATCCAGAAGAGAACCGATTGCACTGTGGACATGTAAATTAATAAACATATTTAAAAATCCTCCTCTCTCAACAATTTTTTAGTTCCTATTTTATAACTACTAATTGATTGCTTGCTCTTGTTGCAGCGGTATATAACCATCTTTTATGAGACTCGTAATCTCCAAGCCATTCTTCAAAAACTACGACTCTTTCGGCCTCCGAGCCTTGAAACTTGTGTACGGTGCACACGTATCCAAAAGCAAATTCAAATGGTTTAGGATACCCTGCAAACTTCTGCCAATTCTCTGAATTGATAGTAGGTTTGCCATTTACTATTAAATTATAATCAATCATTAAATTTCTATATATTCCACCATCATCTGAAATAAAATCAGCATAAATGACTTGACCATAAGGAGGAACCTCTTTTATAGAAATATTATACAATTCTCCAATTGTCCCATTAACAAGCTCATTACCAACGCTATTTACAGTATTCCAATGATTCTTGAGACAAATAACCTTGTCACCATTAACTGGCTCGTTGCCATAATTATTTCCAAGAATTAATCTGCGCATATATTCATTTAATTCATGACGAGTTTTATTCTTGCCACATAGAATCTGATCTGCACCAAGCAACAGTCTATCTGATGCTTTCTCTCTAGGAATAATCCTACATCTCTTGTCATCATTGCTATATGTAAGTTTATTACCATTTCGAATATCCATTGACAGTTTGATGATAGGATTTTCAAGTGCTTGCCGCACAATCTCATCAAGGAATACGTGTGGATGATCTAAAATAGTTTGTTCACTATCAATTGGCGGCAATTGCATTGGATCCCCAATGAATATGGTATGTACATGATGAGACAACAGCAAATCAATCATTTCTTGTGGCAACATGCTTGCTTCGTCAACTACAATAAGACTATATTTCTTTTCTAATTTTACTCTAGGAGTGTGTCTATATGTGCCATCTGGTAACTCTTCAGAATGATAAAGCAACTTATGTGCAGTCATTGCATTCTTATTCCCCTTTTGTTTAAGCACAAGAGCGGCTTTACCAGTGTATGCCACAAAAACAACTTGATTTTCATTCAATCCTAGTTCTTGAATAATAAAATGAACTAAAGTAGTTTTCCCTGTCCCAGCATATCCAGCAATAACAGTATATTGGGCCTTTTCTTTGTATCGTCTACAAGCAATTTCAAGTCCATCTTGCTGCCCTTTTGTTAGTTCCAATTAAACATTCCTCCTTTCTACAATTTTGTATTGCACATTATCAAGTAATGTTAATTTTTGGATTGATATGGAAAAACTCAGTGTGACTACCAACATCAACAATGGTGTCTTCGTTAGTATTCCACAGTCTCAGATAATAAACTGTAAAATTGCGATCATCACAGAACTTCTTAATTTCATCAAAAGCCGCATCGTAAACTTCTTCGTCGGTCATATTACCTTCAAATGCTGCAATTTCACGACCATTGCCATAACTATTATAAAAGTAAAGTTTATGCATTATCAGTCTCTCCCTTTAGCTGGTTCCACATATCGTTCCAATACGTTTCATGATCACAATCAATATCAAAAGTTATTGCTTCCATGTTGTCGCTTTGACCATGGTTGAGGATATACTCTAATGTATCACTATCAATATGTAGCGGTACATATGTCAGATGATAGCATTCGGATTCATCGCCTACAGTAGTAATCATTAGTGTGGCATTCTGTGCATTCGTATTCATTAGAAATCACTCCTTAATAAAATATTGTTTAAATTTATAGACAAAATATAAAAAATTGTTTAAATTTATAAACAAAGCCGTCCTTCTTGCAATTTGTGATAGGTGGATCTTCACGTTTCTCATCTTCTTTGTCATACTTCTTTTCACATTGTGAGCAAACCTGTCTTCCTTCAGGAATAATTTCACCACATGCGACGCAGCAATTATTATATTCAATCATTGTTTTCATCCTCGCTATAATTTGTTATTCCTATTCCCATTCTTCCATTGGAGGAGGAGCTACAACAGAATATTCTTCAATTCTAGGATATTCAATTTGTTCATTAATTGTCATTACATTATGAACTGGGACATTATATTCGACGTTCACAATTGGATATGTATATGCATGATTTAGTTCAATAGACGTTACTTTTTGAGGATTTTTTCCATTTGCCTGAATATAATCTCCTGGCTTAAAGGGGAACACAAAGCATCTATCATCCTCGAATGCTTTGTACAATTCATCTAGATCATCCCAATAAAGACTAATCGGGGTAGTACATGATGCTTCATTAATTATTACATAAAGCATTTTTTGAGTTTCTTTATCTGTAACATTATCTAAAACATTACTCCAAAACTCCAAACTGTCTTCTGATGACATTTTAGCTAAATTAGGAATAACATTTCCATACTTGCTATCAAGACGTGATATTATATCCATATATTCTTCTTCAGACATGTTTTCTAATTCTTTCAATTCTGTAATAGTCATTTTTTTCTCCTCTTTGTTATTTGTATTACTATAATTTTGTACTGCTTAGACTAACTATATAATAGCATATTATTTTCATTTGTCAAGAGGTTTATATAAAAAATAGGGAGATAAGCCCTCCCTAAATTTTATTCTGATAGCATTTTAAGAAAATTGTCCTCGCTAATAATTGGAATATTTAATTCCATAGCCTTCTTATTCTTGCCGCTCGTACTAGTTGTATCATTATTGATGAGATAGTCAGTCTTTTTGCTTACTCCAGAGACATATTTGCCGCCATTGTCTTCAATGGCTTTAACAAGTGCATCTCTATTTGGGTAATGAGTTAAACTTCCTGTAATGCAGAAACTTTTACCATTAAGCTTCGAACTAGAACTAACATCATTTTCAACGACAAAGTTCATCTCAATAGGAAGCAATTCAACCATTGGATCTTTGCTATTCCACCAATCATGAATTGATTTATTTGTAATTTCTCCGAAATCATCAATCTGCGAAAAATCATATCCATTAGATAATGCTTGCACAAAATCATAATAGTCTCCATTAAATTGCTTACTAATAGCTTTCGCCGCAGAAGAGCCAATGTTAGGAATACCAAGCGCAGTAATAAATCTATCAAGTGTTACTGCCCTTGATTTTTCAATAGAATCTAACAGTTTATCTACAGATTTTTCACCTAGCCCGTCTAGGAGTATAAGTTTATCTCTATGGTCTTTTAGGTGATAAATGTCCTTATAATTATGCAAAAATCCATGTGAAATTAGTAGCTCAAGCGTCTTTTCTGATAGGCCATCAATGTTCATTGCTTTGCGACTCACAAAGTGCGTGAACTGTGCCAACTTCTTAGCTGCACAATTTGGATTAGTGCACATGAGAACTTTACTATTATCAGTATATTTAATTTCAGTAGGATCTCCACAACAAGGACACGTAGTTGGAATTGTTAGTGTATTGCTACGAGTTAGATTGTCATAAACTTTAGGAATCACCATATTGCTGCGGTATACCGTAATAGTATCACCAATTCCAAGTTCAAGCTGCTCAATTATAGAAAGATTATGAAGTGTTGCTCTTGTAGTTAATGCCCCATCTAAATCTATTTCATCAAAGATTGCGACAGGTGCGATCAACCCGCTTCTTGTTGGATTCCACTCTACATCTCGAAGAGTTGTCTCATACATTTCATCAGCCCACTTAAAAGCCATACGACATCCCTCATGATGTGCTGTTGCTGGGAGTGTCTTGGAATATGACTTCATACACATTTCAAAGATTAATCCATCACAAGGATATTGATACCACTCTGGTTGCATGCCTTCGATACAATCATCAACATTTCCAGTACATCGCCCAACAGTCTCAAATCCAAGGCAATCTAGATATCCGAGTTCGTCCAATTTAGAATCAAATAGTGTATTATTATCATATAGATCTGATACACACTCAAAAACAACATAAGAAAGATTACGCTGCTTTGTAATATTTGTATCAAGCTGACGGAGGCTCCCCGCTGCTAAGTTGCGAGGATGACTATAAGGCTCATCAAGAGACTCATTGATCTTGTGAAAATTCTTCCAAGAAATCACACATTCACCGCGAAGTTCAAGTTTATCGTTGTAATCAATATGCATTGGAAGATTTGAAATCATCCTTGCTTGAGCGGTTACATCTTCGCCAATTTCACCATTACCACGAGTCACAGCCTGAACAAATTCCCCATTTTCGTAGCGAACCACAAGTGTAAGCCCATCCAACTTGTAGCTACAATAAAATGGATGATCGCCAAGAAATCTTTTAATCTCATTAACGTCTTTAGTCTTTGCTGCAGAAAGCATTGGTTTACTATGCTTAATTTTCATAAAACAATCAAGCACTTGTCCCTGTACTTTACGAGTAGGAGAATTTGCAAGCCAAAATCCTGTTTCATCCTCAAGTGATTTAAGTTCGTCAAACTTCTTATCATATTCTGTGTCAGAGATAGTCGGACGGTCTAAATTATAATATTCATGGCAATACTGCAAAAGTTCGGCTGTTAAATTTTTAATAGTTTCAATTTTATTCACTCAATCATCCCCCTACTCAAAAATTCAATCATTCTAGCTTTATTATTTCGCAAATCATTTTTATTTTCATAAACTGTCTCAAGAACTTCATCTAGAAGATGCATAAAACCTAGCAAAGTAGTTTGATTAATTTCTTCAATTATCCATCTACGGAATTCACATTCTATATATTCATTGTCAGTGCATTCTGAGCGCTTTAATCCTAAATCACAATTTGCACATATTGATTTCATTGTTTTTTTCTACCTCTTAAAATCCTTCTTTTAATATCTTCCTACATATCTTTCGCTATATGTAACATGTTCTTTTCTATTTATTGCGAATCTATCAATATAACTGTCAATATTAAACTTGGGCAGTCCACCTCTTTCTTGACGAATCTTATTATATAGTTTTTCTGTTTCTATATGAAAACGCTCGGTATCTAATGCCATTTGTTTAAGCTCGTCATCGTGTTTATATAACATTAATTCATCATCAATAGTAACATCTATTCTTATCCCATAATATTCTTTTGGAAAACGAAGTATAGAACCTTTTTCAAAATCATATGATTCACTTTCTTCAAAAGTAAACCGAAAAATTACAGGAACATCTGCACTGATAAACTCTACATTAGGGGTTACTTGTTTTTCATAATAATTATATTGTTTTTCTTGTTGTCGTGATTTATTAAATAACCATGTCGGAATAACAAACATATTAACCACTTAAAACCTTTCTTTTATTACTTCAATGGTACATAACAACTTTTAGAATATTCAAATGAAATACCACGATATTTCTTTGCCTTTTCTTCGCACCATTTTATAGCCTCTTCTTCTGACTCAAATCTCCCTCTATCATCACAAGAATAAATGTATGCGTCAGTTGGTTTACAATAATAAATCCATTTTACTTCTTTCATATTTTTTCACCTTAAAATCTTTGTTTTATTTACTCTGCTTATCGCAGCCATCACATCTTATTTTATGACATCCACAACACTTCTTTTCAAAGTCTTCCTTGTCATAGCAATGAATAGGAACTGCATCTCCACAATGAATACATTGCCAATGAGATTCACATCCTTTATACATTAAATTTTCCACTCTAACAGTTTCGTGCCTCATAACTCACCTCTTAAAATGAATCTTTTATGTTGCTCTAAAGCAATGGAAATCATTACAATATTCACCGTTTTCTGCTGCTTCTTGATGTTCAATATCTGGATGTTTAAAACATCCTACTGTCGCGCCATTAATCACCTTTCCGTCAATAAGATTTTTTTCGTGTATAGAGTATAAACAAAAATCACAACAAGGAACGCAGTCTTTATTGCATAAAACCATATATTTTTACCTCTATAAAATTAAACTTTTATAACCTATCAATAATTTCTGAAATTGCACTAATGATATTTTCTAAAACATCCTTACTACAACTCTCTAGACTTACATAGTCTGGAATTGCTACAACTACATTATTAGGAAACTTAGACTGTACATGATTAAACAATTCATTCATGGTGCATACATTTGTACTATTATAATTAAAGCTTAATACAATTGCTTCAGTTGGATGCGGTTTTAATTTTTCTATTCTCGTTACTATATTATCCATCATTTTTCACCTCTTAAAATTCAGTTTTTATTCTGTTATATAATGTTCGCAATTGGTATCAACACAAGGCATAAGAATTGGCATTTCCTCCGTCCAATTACTTAATAGTTTACAGCATCCTAATTCGCCATCATAATGCTTACAATCATGCCATTTTGGTGTCCATAACTCACAATGCTCACAATACATATAATGTGGATGCGTACATTCGCCACTATTATAATACTTACAATCAGAACACTCTTGTTTAAAAGTCCAATTCATAACCTACCTCTAAAGAGGGCAATCTTCGCATCCTGTAATTTCAGATGCTAGTTTTTCTTCGTCCATTATTATTCCTCTTTAATTTTTTCATTCATCCACTTAAAAATCTGGTCGCAGCGCTTCAGTTCAACAATTGCTTCCCTGATTGCACAAGCAGGAGTACCATAATAAGTGCATCTAGAGCACGAATACTCAGGGCACTTCTGTAGTCTATTAATTAGATCATTAATCATTTTTTTAACCTCCTACATTAATAAGTTTTTCAATATAATTTCTGTCCTGTGAGAAGATAGGAATTTCATTATCAATAATCCATTTGCTTCTCTGGGTATAACCACAAATATTTCCTGTCTCGTCATACTCAGTAAGGCCGTCATCGACTTTAATGCAGCAGCTACCACGCTTTAAAGTTGTAGCATAATCGTTCCAATTAATGCCCTTCTGAATCATAAGCATATCCTGAATGTTATTGCAAGACTTACCATGAAGTTCCTTCTGACTAAAGTTTGCTTGACCTACGGACTGGATGGAATTACGAGTGCTATCTTGCTGTCGCCAAATCAAATAATTACACACCTCTTCTTTTGGAATAGTAAAAACACGAGAATCAAACATTGCAGCATTAAATTTCTTGAAATATACATTATGTGCAAGTTCATAATCATTTTGCTTTTCTGGAAGAACATCATCGCCAAACTCATCACAGCAGTCATACATAAACTCTTGAACTCGACCACTAAAAAACTTATTAAATGCGAGGGTTGCCATACTTGCAGATACGCTACACATCTTCTGTAGGTTGTTGCCGAACCAAGCGTCAGTTGTAAGCTCTGCATAGTCAACAAGGACTAGAGAAATCTCATCACTCTGAGTATAACCAAGGACACATCCCTGGATGTTCTCGCAGAGATACTTCATAGTACATTGCATAGTTTTTACAAAAATATCATCAAAAGGTTTCTTAAAGCCTCTTGTAAAAGTGTGGAATGCATTGCCATCAATGCGTATAATTACAGGCATTCTACGAGTCAAATAATACCGACTGATATTTTCATAATTGTTTTTCATTCTATCACCAAGTGTAGTTTTGTCCATAATTAGCTCCTTTTAATAATTTCATCAAGTGTTTTTGGTCTATATTCCATGTACGGCATCATACATCCAACATTAAAAATATTGCCACAACTATCGCTATTAAATTGCCTACTATCTCTTAGCTCCTTAGTCCACTTATCAACGAAAGCTTGCTCTCTTGTTGTGTGAGTATGTCCATGAAGCATGTAACAATTTGGATTATAAGATGCTTTATAACACATAATAGGATAATGACATAGAATTATATGTCGTCCGTTATCTGTGATTTCTTTGTAGTCTACAGCTTCTACAATATACTTTCTAATATCTGAGCTAAACTCTTTTAAATCATGATTGCCCTTTATGATATGAATATTACCATTTAGTAGCTTTAGATACTTAATCCAATCATCCTTCTTGCCCCAGCAAAAATCTCCAAGATGATACACATGATCTGCGTTGCTTACAACGGAATTCCAGTTGTCAATTAATGCTTTGTCCATCTCTTCAACTGTTTTAAATGGTCGATTATCAAATCTAATAATATTTTGATGCATTAAATGTAAATCCGAAATATAAAAAATTTTACTCATTTTCTTTCTCCATATTAACAATCAAGAAATCATAAACGTCTCCCCAATCATCAATAATAACCGGCACATCGTTAACAATTACATCTCCAATTTTAAATCCATGCAACCAATCCTCTTCAAATACAAAGTAACCAATCCATTCTTCTTGGTCATGGAACACTTCTTCGAGCAAATTAATAACAATATCAAAAATGTCTGTAACATAAAATCCACAAAAGTCTTCGCAAAGATCTTTTAGAGCACTATCAACTCTTGCCATTTTCGTGTCCAGATTTTCAAGATGCTTCATAGTATTAATAAAAGCTTCCTTAGAGATCATTAGTTGCCTCCTCAATTTTTCTTGGATTTATTAGTTCAATCTTTACATGGCTATATAGGCCACCAGTGCAGTATATAATTCCATTTGTTATCGCCATTTCCAATGATACGAATTGCAGTTTATCATACTTAGATATTCCATCTCCAATTTTATATCTTGCCCCATTTTTATCAACAGACACTACAAATTCTCTGTATTTTAATACAGGATTATA
>ULKK01001463.1_pt1 | contig 18700 bp, 14 predicted proteins | sample 1951131 | NCBI WGS metagenome assembly ULKK01 (sample SAMEA4835498, study PRJEB28245) | human gut metagenome | biome: gut microbiome; material: fecal sample | place: Denmark | collected 2008 | reverse complement strand
TTCATCGTGAGGTGCTCTTTCATCGTAAACATTTGCTACATCGACTATAATAGTTCTTATTGTTTTAAAATATTTTAATTTCCCGTTTTATGCTCAATGTTTATTTGGTCGTATGTGTAAAAAAGTGTAGCTTTGCATTGATATTATGTGCCAGAAAGTGTAAGCTTTCGGTATTATCATGTGTCGAAAAGTGTAATGGAATGCCGAAGCGGGCCTCGGCAATGGAGCCTACTATTGCCCCGATGGTATCGCTGTCGCCACCATGAGATATGGCAAGGCGTATGGCATCCTCGAAGGATGTGGATAGTGTGAGGATATGGAATGATAAAATGACGAAAGAAACAAATTAGGAACAACAAAATCAAGAAACCCCAAAATGAAAGCATGAGAAAACATAAATTAACACGGAAAACAACGATAATTTTCCGATTTTGTCTTTTGATTGTTCGGGGCTATGAAATGATATTTATGTTATCTCTGTGTTAGTGGTAACTCAAAAAGCTCCAAAACGACCTTTTGCGCTCGTATTTTATGATTATCAATGAAAGGAATAATATTGCGAAATGCTCAACTATTTGCATGTTCCGTAAACATTTTGAGAATATTTTTCCTTTTTCTGAAATTATTCTCGTACTTTTGCAAGCGTATTCACCTATTATATAATAATGTATGGCAAAGAAAGATGTAAACAGATTGAAGATCATGTTGGCAGTAACCAAGCGCTCAAACAAGTGGTTGGCAGAAATGTTGGGTAAAGACCAAGCAACCATTTCTAAATGGTGCACCAATACTTGCCAACCAGACTTGGAAACCTTAATACGGATTTCTGATTTGCTGAAAGTGGATGTAAACGATTTGTTGAACAAAGAATGTATCAAAGAATGATGGACGATATATCGAAACAGATAAAGGCAGGCGAGGTGTCGGGGGTGCAGTTCAAGGAACGCATTCTCGACAAATATGATATTGCCTGTGAGTTAGTGGCGTTCAGTAATTCACATGGTGGCAAATTGGTAGTTGGTATAAAGGATAAGACCGGAGAAACCAATGCCTTGTCGTATTCTGAGGTACAAGAAACAACCAACTTGTTGAGTGACATTGCTTCAGAAAACGTAGTGCCATCCATTCTGATAAAGATAGATACTGTTGAAGTTGAGGATGGCAACTTGGTTGTTGCTACTGTGAAGGAAGGACTCAACAAGCCTTATCATGACAACAAGGGAATCGTATGGGTGAAGAATGGTGCCGACAAGCGTAAAGTGTTCGATAATGCTGAACTTGCAGAAATGATGACCGATTGCGGTAGTTTTGCTCCAGACGAGGCTGGAGTTAGGGATGCAACTGTCAACGACCTTGATGCAGCGACTATCAAGCAGTTTCTTGGCAACCGTTTTGATAGAGTGTTGGAAAAGAAAGGCTTGACAGGTGACGCTTTTAATGAAGCATCACTTGATATGATATGCTCTGCCATAGCTAAGGGGCATGACTGTGAGAAGATACTTCGCAATCTGCGATTTATCCGTCCTGATGGTTCACTGACCGTTGCTGCCATGCTTTTGTTTGGCAAATACACCCAACGCTGGATGCCAATGATGACAGCCAAGTGTATCTGTTTTGCAGGCAACAGCGTTGGCAGCAAGGTTTTTCGTGACAAGGTGAATGATGCAGATATGGAGGGAAACCTGCTTCATCAATATGACACGATCATGGATTTCTTCACTCGTAATCTGCATAATGTGCAGGTGGGAGATGAATTCAACAGCATGGGTAAGTTGGAAATACCTTATACCAGTTTGGTTGAGTTCACGGTAAACAGCCTTGTACATCGCTCGCTGAACATGAAAGCCCCTGTTCGCATTTTCATTTTCGACAATCGTGTTGAGATTCACAGTCCGGGTGCATTGCCTAACGGACTCACTATTGATGACATCAAGGCAGGAACTTCCATGCCTCGCAATATGTTCCTTTTTAACAATGCTATATACTTGCTGCCATACACTGGTGTGGGCAGTGGTATCACTCGTGCTCTTGATGAAGATGTTAATGTCACATTTATGAATAATGACAAGGCACAGGAATTCGTCATCACGGTTTGGAGAGAAGAAAGTAACCAAGTCGAGGGGGAAAGTAACCAAGTCGGTAACCTAGTCGAACAAAAAAGTAACCAAGTCCAAGACTCTGACACTCGACTTAGACACTCTGACACCGACTTAGACACTTCTGAGAACGACTTAGACACTCAACTTAGACACTCTGGCACCGACTTAGACACTTCTGAGAACGACTTAGACACTCGACTTAGACACTCTGACACTCCCAAAGTGTCATTGTCTAACAAGCAAAGGGATATAGTCAATTTCTGTTCTGTTCCTCGAACCACCAAAGAGATACTTGACAGAATTGGAGTCAGCATGCATTCCAAGAACCGTGAACGTTACATTACCTCCCTTGTTGCAGCAGGATATTTGCAGATGACCAACCCTGAAAATCCTACGGCAAGCAATCAAAAATACAAGAAAGTAACAACAAAATAGTAAGAATGATGGACTTTTTATATTTCCTCCAGTTTGCATGTTTCATCTTCATGCTCATCAATGCCCTTATCCTCGGCATCACCCACCTGCACATGAAGTGGGTCAACCGACGCTATGAGTGGTCACGCTGGCTGATACTTGCAGGCATGTTGGGGCTTGCCATACAATATCTCTTGCAGATGCTCTTGGGTTTTCGTGCGAAAAGCGATGACTTGGGAGCTGTCTTCAATATCTTGGTCTATACCCCATGCTTCACCACTATCTCCATGGGCATATACAACATTGAGGCGACCCATGCCAACCGCCGAAAGATGAACATCGTATGCACTTGCATTTATGCCGCCATCATCGCAGTTTTCTGCATAGGTTACAGCAATAGCGGAAGTCTTAACATCGGCAATTGGCTCTATGCGATGCTCGTATTGTTCGGCGCAAACGTAGCATATTGCATCTATATGATTATGATTGAGATGCGGAAACGCAAGAAAATGTTAGAGCTGATGACTGGTGGCGACATGCTGCCCTACGTGCGATATGCCCGAGCCAGTGTCTTCGCCCTGTTCTTCTCTACCCTTACCATGCCTTTCGCCATCCTCTCCACCACCTTATTATATATAATAGGCCCGTTGGCTCTGCTCTCTATCCTTTTCTTCAATCTGAGTTTCGTGGCTTTGGGCTACAATTACGTTCCTACCGAGGAACTCTTGGATAAGGAGGAAGAAGAAAGCGCAGCCCTCGCAGATGAAATAACAGAAAGCTCCGATGGGCAGGATGCAGAGTCTGCTGATAGTAAAGAAAACTTACCGTCGTTTTCTCAGGAGCGTCAGGCAGCCATCAAGGAGAAGCTTGACAAGTGGTGCGAAGAGTTGGGCTATAAAGACACCACAGTAAACATGTTCACCCTGTCACGCTCGCTGAACATTTCCAAGAACGAGTTGTCACGCTACTTCACTTCCTGCCTGAACTCCACCTTCCGCATCTGGCTTTCCGAGGTACGTTTCGAGGCGGCAAAGAAGATGATGCTCGACTATCCCGACTACAACAACGACATCATTTCTGCCGAATGTGGCTTCTCTTCACGCTCCTATCTCTATCGCATATTCAAAGAGAAAGAAGGTTGCTCCCCAACTGTCTGGAGAGCGAAAATACAATAAAATCACGCCTTAGGTGTCTACTTCCCCCACCAAGTAGACACCTATTTTGTAGGAAGTAGACACCTAAGTGGGGGAAGTGGACACCTTTTTCCGAAGAAAAACACTATTTTTGCGCCATGGGAAATATGATAGAGACTCTCACGAAAGAGGAACAGGCTATTTTCATTGTGGCATTGTTTCTTCTGCTGTTCGCCATAGTCATGAGCTATGCCATGGTTCAAGACTACAGGATATATCTTGATGAAAACTACAAGGCTCGCTACAGCTTCTGTGATTTCATCAAGAGGGGGAGATATTATATCTATCTGTTTCTCGGATTGACTTTCGTCATCATCCTGGGAATGACAGTATATCTGATGGCAATGAGAGAAAATATGTAAGAAAGTATAATAATAATAATTTACAGATATGAATAACAAAAAACAAAGAAACAGGCTATTCACGATGCTGCTGCTCGTGATGGCTATCCTCATGCCTTATGGGGGGGCATGGGCACAAACGCAGCCTTCCAAAGGTGATGGCAAAGTAGGCAATCCTTACATCATCACCAAAGCTGAGGAGTTGGCGTGGTTCCGCGATCAGGTGAATGGCGGAAATAAAAAAATCTGCGCTAAGATTGCAGATAATGTTGAGGTCATAGACCTAAAGAACTTCTGTCATGCGGCTGATGCCTCTAAAAAGATAGATGAACAGAGTTGGGTGCCTATTGGAAATTCTAATAAACCATACCAAGGCACTTTCGACGGAAATGGGAAGACCATCACCAACCTTTATATCAATGCAGAACAAAAATATATGGGACTTTTCGGTTATACCTATGAAGGTACAATCAAGAACCTAACCTTTGAGTATGCGAATGTGACAAATACGAACAGTTACGCAGGAGTTTTGGTTGGTAATGCATTATGGCGAAGCACCCTTCAAAATATCAAAATATCAAATACTTGCCAGATAAAAGGAGGTAATTACACTGGCGGTATTGCAGGTTCACTTGATGGCAACGCAAGCAACTGCGTGAACTACGCCACGGTACAAGGAAAAGAAGATGTTGGCGGTCTTTTTGGCTACTACAGTAGAACTGGTAATTCTATGACCGCCTGTGCCAACTATGGAAATGTAACGGCAACAAGTAATACTGTCGGTGGCTTGGTTGGCTATTACAGTAGCGGAACGATCCAAGACTGCGCCAACTATGGAAATATAGAAGGAACCAATAATGTCGGCGGCATGGCAGGTTATGTATCCAAAGGCAAGATGCAGAACGTGTTCTGCTATGGCAATGTGTCAGCTACAAATAATACTAAACGTGGAGGCATGGTATGCGGTTATTCCAGCAAAGGGGTCACTGAAGGCATGGTGGCATACTATAGTGGCGCAAAGCTGACCGTAAACAGCCAAGACAAACTGTAAAAGCCTTCGGAAGCGACAATCTCTCAGAAGATAACGCAACAGGATTTACAGAAACCCAACTGAAAAGCGGTGTTGTTGCCTATCTGCTCCAGCAAAACGCTTCGAGCGAAGCGAAATGGGGACAAAATCTGGCTAATGATGGAGACAGTTATCCCGTCATTGGTTCGGAACATACAGTTTATTCAGATAATTCACTTGTAAATTGTATGACGTACGAGATAATCTCAGGTAGTTTCACCAACAATACTACCAGTTCCGCAATCAAGTATCAACACGGACAGACAATAAATCACCACGTTGCAACAAACGCTACTTGTACAGAGGCGGCAACCAAGGAATATTGGCAATGTCAGGACTGCCTTAGGACATATTCCGACAGCCAATTGACAGAAGAATTGACTGATGTAACAATCGCAGAGAAGCCTGCCCTTGGACATAAAAACGATGAAGATGGCTATTGCAATCAGTGCCAGCATTATGTGGCTGTAAAGCCTTCACAGGAAAGTGGGGTGTACCTGATATCCAAACCTTGCCACTTGGCTTGGTTCCGCGACTATGTGAACGGAACTATCGTGGACGATGGCGAAGCAGCTGGAACTATTCACTCATCAGCATCTGCCATGCTGACTGCGGATATCGACCTCAAGAACTATTGCCATGCGGCTGAAGACGGCAAGGAACTCTTGAGTTGGCTTCCAATAGGCAATGACAATAATCGGTGGAAGGGAAATATGGACGGTCAGGGACACACCATCTCCAATCTCTATATCAAGACAGCACAAAACCATGTGGGGCTTTTCGGCTATACTGACGGTGCGACTATCCAAGACCTTATCTTTGGCAATGCTAAGGTGGAGAATGTGAGCACAACAAATGAGAAGACATATAAAACAGGTATCTTGGCAGGATATGCATGCGCATCCACAAATTCTCCAGCACATATAAAGGGCATTAAAACCACAAACAATTGTACTGTTATAGGACAAGAAGATACTGGCGGTATCGTTGGAATAGCCAAAATAAATCTCGAAAACTGCGAGAATCGCTCCAGCGTGAAGGGTACAGGAAGTGTTGGCGGAATTGCAGGTGATAGCTTTGAGAGAAACATCAAGCGCTGTACCAATTACGGAACCGTTGAAAACGGTAGAAATCAATATATTGGTGGAATCATAGGCTATGCTTATGGAACATGTATCGAAGATTGCGCCAACTATGGCAAGATTACAAGTACAGGTTGGCATGCCGGTGGCATAGCAGGAAGTACATTGAAAAACAGCAGTATCCAGAATGTGTTCAGTTATGGAGATGTGACGAATACAAATGGCTCTTCAAGAATCATTATAGGTTATGTAGGTGGTACACTAACCGCAAAGGGCATTGTAGCTTACAACAAGGAGGCTTTGCTGAACAACTCATCTGAGAACATCAAAATAGTTGGTACAGGAAGTCTGACTTTCGAAGACGGAAAGGAAGAAGCGAACGTGGTCAAGGCATTCACCAAACAGCAGATAAAGAGTGGCGAGGTGGCATTGGCGTTAAATGACAATAAAACTTCTGGCGATTTGGCTTGGTATCAGAAACTTGGTGAGAATGGTGATGCTTATCCTGTGTTGAAATCTACTGGTGACAATACTGTATATCATGGTAAGGAATGTGACAAGATAACTGATGTTTATACCAATGATAATAGCATTTTCGGTGAGGATGGAGCTGTTCCACACGTATTTGAGATGGCTGGACACCCAGATGCCAATGGACTCTATGGGGATGTGTGTATCAACTGCAATGCAAACAATGAGAACATAAAATACATTCAGCACTTCTGTGGCATTCTTGGCAACAACCTGAAACTGATCTACGCTGATGGCAAGTACACTGCCGAGGCAGTGACGCTCACAGATGGCGAGGCTTATAATAGCCCGGTAGATATAGAGGTGGCTGACTTCAAGTACATTCGTACATTCGATGCCTACAAGTGGCAATCGCTCTATGTGCCATTTAGGATGAGTCTTGAACAGTTGACAAGCAATGGTTTAAACGTGGCAACCCCAGTGGACATCGAAGTGGTCGATGAAACCATTACGCGACTGAACGTCCAGAAGTTGAAGTCTGGTTTCTCTAAAGCAAACTATCCAAGCTTGATCATGTGTGAGAGTGATGGAGAAAAGACCATCGAGTTGGCAGATGTCATGCTTTCTGCAGCGAAGGAAAAATTTATCGACTGTATGAGTATGACAAGAAAATATGTTTTTAATGGTGTTTATCAAGCCAATAAAAACCTTGCGTCTAACTCGGAGGATGCTATCAATTACATCATAAAAGATGGTGGACTGGTCTTGCGAACTGACGATGATGTGCCTGCGCCACAAAGTTGGTATATGAACGTAACTATACGCGAGAATCCTTTCGGAGGTGCAGATGAACCTTTGTCTTCCGACGCTAAGACTATGCCTATTTATGTGATAGGTGAAGGTTATGCTACTGGCATAGAGAATGTGAATACCGCAGAGGAACATATTCTGCATGGCATCTACGACTTGCAAGGTCGCAAGTTGAGTCAGGAGCCAGAAAGCGGCATCTATATCAAGGATGGAAAGAAGTACGTGAAATAATTGACTCAACTTGCGAAACATTCGCTACATCGATGTCTACTTTTTGACATTTACTCCATCACCTCCCAGAAACTCTCGGGGAGGTGATGTTCTTTAGCACCTTTGCCTCCTTGAACAGTGGGGCGATGTTCTCTGGGTCAAATCCGGCAATGCCGCAACCGATGGGTGTTACCAGGAACTGCTTCTCGGGATGCTGACTCCTCTGTTCTCATATCATTTGCGATATTGTTTTAATTGTTTGCAAATATATAGTTTTTTGAGGAGAAAAGGGCTTCTTTGCCCAATTCTTCTCCTATTTAATATTATAAGATTCAAGTTTCGCAAGTGTTTTAGGAGAAAAAACCGTGGCTATCCGATAGAAGAACTAAGAACATATCGGTAGAAAATCCTTGTTAGCAAATCGGTATCCACAGTGTTGCAGCTCATTAAAACTTATATATAGGCAAAATCTTGACCTTATAACCATTTTTCTCAATTATTCTTTCCTCATTCATCGTGACAATAATCAGATTGGAGCATTTGAGTTCCCCCGCACATTCAATGATGCTATCTACTTCCCGCTTGAGCGTTCGTTCGGATGAGAGGTCATAACATACTTGTATAAGACTTTCTACATGAGCACCCTGCCTTGTAACAAAATCAATCTCCTTGTCATTGCGGGAGCGATAATAGAAAAGTGATGTTTCTGCATGATATCCCCTGCGAACCAACTCTATAAAAACCTGATTCTCCAATAACCTGCCTAAGTTCTCACTCACACTAAAAGCCTTGGCTTCTACAAAACCATTGTCAACCACATATACTTTTTGTGGAGCTTTCTTCATTACTTTCAACTTGTTGTTGTAACGTGGCAGATAATACAAGAGATAGGGCTCACTTAAATATCCCATAAACTTCTTGGTTGTTGCTACGCTTGAAAATCCAAGCGTTTCTGCCAGTTCGTTGGCACTGAATGGATTGCAGAAGTTAGAAACCAGATACATGGCCAGGTTGTTCAAATCCTCTACATTGCGTACTTTATGACGCTTGGCAATGTCTTTCCAAATGATGGAATCAAAGAGTGTGGAGAGATAGTTTTGGGTCAGGCTTCTTGCTGCTACAGTCTCTGGATAGCCACCATGGTGCAGATAGTCTGCAATAAGCGAGAGGTCTGATGCGCTGTCTTTCATCTCTGATACTTCCGAAAGATTTCTGTGGTTCCAGATAAAGAATTCAGAAAGACTGAAAGGCAGCATCTCTATTTGGATATATCTGCCTGTGAGCAATGTTGCCATTTCGCTACTCAGCAATTTGGCGTTGCTTCCCGTAATAACCATGTTGATTCCCATGCGGTAAAGTTTGGAAACCCATAAATGCCAACCATCCAGATTTTGAACCTCATCAAGCAGAAGATACTCAAAGTCGGGATAAACGGCATGTAATGTTTCCCAAACCAAATCATCGTCCCATGCACTCAGGAGTTTGCCGTCATCAAAATTCAGATAGGCAAAGTTCCTGCCTTTCAGCATCAGCAAAGCCTCTGTCGATTTGCCAGTTCTTCTGGGACCCGTTATCAACTTGATTTGCTTGCTTGCCAACAGTTCATCCTCATCATATTTGGTATGACGTGTAAGGTAAGGACGGGAAAGCAGAATATCCCGTTCCTTTTTCTGGTTACTGATAATTGTTCTCATTTCTCTTCAGATGAATTGATTAAACCGAGACAAAGATACAAAAAAATATTCATTCTATCCATTGTATTGAATAAAAAAGTGCTGATTTTATTCAGTACGATGGATAAAATGAATAAAAAACGACAAGGGGCTATCTGCCACGATGATAAGTGCAAGCGCATTCACCATTCTTTCATCGTCACCATTCGCTACATCGACTATAATAGTTGTAACTACTCAGTTCACCCATATTGTCATGAGTTGTTACGTTAATGTGAGTCAACGTGTATTATTAATAAAGTTTAAAGTGGTCAACTATATTTTTATAGTTTCTATCAGAATAATGCAATAGGCTTCAACTGCTTACGAAGCCGCTTTCATATTTCGAGCCTTTTCTATTCAAAGTTTTCAATAGGGGTGCTGAGTTATAAGACAAATGTAGGGGAAAAATTAAGCAGAGAATCATTTTTTCAGAAAAACTTTGCCAACTGATGTCCAGCCATCACGGCGATGAGGCCAAGGATGAGGCTGCTGAAGAGATAGAGCATCATGTAGAGATATTGCTCATCCTTCATCAGCGATGAACCTTCGTTCATGAAGGTGGAGAAGGTGGTGAAGCCACCGCAGAAGCCTGTGGTGAGCAGCAACTTGGTGGAGGGGTTCATCCATCCGCCGCCATTCCACGAAATGCCGGAGAGAAATCCGATGATGAAGCAGCCCAACACGTTTACTGTCATGGTGCCGAAGGGGAAAGCTATGAGGCTGCACGACTGCACCATCTTGGAAATCCAATATCTCAGGCCGCCTCCAAAGAAGCTGCCTATGCTTACGATTAAAACTTCTTTCATGTCTGTTCCTTGTCTTATATCTGTTTTCTTGCTTTACCTCGGAAGCTGTTTCGTGCCAGTGCCGACTCGCAGTCGCGGCAAAGTGCTTCCGAGGCATGATGATGTTTGAAACCCTCTATCAATGCCGTAGCCCTTGGCGAGGAGAGAATATCTTCGAGCGACTGATGGAAGAGGTTGCCCAGCACGACATCGCCGTTATGGTCGAGGCAGCAGGGCACGAGGCTTCCGTCTGCCAGCACACCTATCTGCTTGATAAGTGCCTTGCAGAACACCTCTCTTCCCTTGACGTTACTCTTGTCTTCCTCGCTGTTGCCTGTTTCCTGTCCTTCTTCTTTGTTGTCGAAGTTGGGCCACTCGAACTTTCTGTCAAACTCCAAGTAGAGATTGTCGCTGAGGCGGAATCCGTCGGGACGCTCTTTCCAGGGCTTAGGCACGTACTTCTCGATGAGGCTCATCACCTCTTCGTTCTCTTGGTCCATGCCTCCCTGGTTCCATAGGCGCAACACCATACAGGTGCCTTTGGCTGCTGCCTGAGTGGAGAAGCGCATCACCTCATCCATATAGTCGGACAGTCTGCCTTGTGCATTGCTCTCGTGCGAGTGAACTGAGAGTTGAATCTTATGGGGCAGCGTGTCTAAAAGTTCCATGGCCCGATGCAGGAGGGTGCCATTGGAGGTAAGCACGGTTTTGAATCCACGCTCTCTTGCCAGAGTGATGAATTGTGGCAGTAGAGGGTGGAGCAGGGGCTCTCCCATGAGATGGAAGTAGAGGAAACAAGCCTTGCCTTTCAACTTACTGGTGAGCAAGTCGAACTCTTCTGCCGTGAGCTGTCTCTTCGCTCTGTTGTGCTTCGGACAGAAGTGGCAGTTCAGGTTGCACGTGTTGGTTATTTCTATATAACAGCGGTCTATCATACTTCTATAGTCAGTCTTGATTTTTTGTCGTCACTCATGAAGTGTGGTGCAAAAGTAACAAAAAATAGTCATTCGTGGGCATTTTGTCTCTCTAACTTCTCTGGCTTCCCCTAACTTTTCTGTTTTTCTTCCCATGCCAGTATCAGGGCGACAACACCCGAATAGCTTTTCCTGCCTTCCGAGACGTTGTTGCCCTTGAGGTAAAGGTCGAAGATGAAGTCTTGTGCGGCATCAAGCACCTTGCTTCGCTTGCTGAGCCAGTAGTGGCGGTCGTCCTTTGCCAGACGGATGATCTCGGGACGGATGTGTTTCAGGAATTTCTCTCCCTCCTTTTCGCCTAAGACATCGAAGACATTGTGGAGCACATGGAAGAAGATGTGGTAATATCCGCTGAACTTCACAGCCTTGTCTGTTGACGATGTGCAGACAATATAGCTGTAGAAGTTGGCTTCGCCCTCATTGGCTATTCCTAAGAAATGAGCATATTCGTGTGCATAGATGGCGGGATAGTCGTGAGGGCGAATGTCGCCATTCAGCGTAAACTCGCAGAAGAAAGGAGCCATGCTGCCCGTGACGCCCGCCATCGAGCTGAGGGGAGTGAACACCATTGTCTTGACATGGGGATGAGGGTTGAAGGAAGGGTTGATGCCTTCTCGTTGTCCCATCTTCTCATATACATTCTGAATCGCATCACTCACTCTTCGTTTCCACTCTTCACTTTCCTGTTCTTCACTCTTCACTCTTTGTTCTTCACTCAATAAGTTGAGGCTGTCAGCGTAGCGATAGGCAAACTCGCGTAGCTTGTCCTTATCTACTTCTGCTGGTTTCATGCCTGTGCGCTGATAGATGTTGGGCTGCGAGTAGTTGAGTCCCCAGGCGATGTAGAACCATACGTAGATCCACAGCAGATATTCTGCCACTCTTCCCCACACCGTCTTTGTCTTGGGATAACTGTTCCCTTTAGCTGCCAGGAAGGCGTAACGGCGGGCAAGTCGTTTGCGAAGGACAATCTCGTAGAGAGGATAAAGAATGACCCATGCGATGCTGAGGGCGATGAAGATGTCGCCTATGGCAAACGGGAAGATGCCCGAAAAGGATGATAGTATTCTCCCGATGGTGCTGTATATATATAAGGTGTAAATGTAGCCTAAGTATGGGTTCCACTTAATGACGAGAACGAGGATGAGCAACGACAAGAGCAACCAGTGTCGCCATCTTAGTCGGTTGAAAGTATTTGATAGTTTCATGCTGTGGTTTTATAATGAGAATGTTCATACATTTTGCAATGCTGCAAAAATACACAACTTTTCTGAATTATTGACAAGGTGACTCCGTTTTTTTTTCTATATTTGCAATCACAAAGCAGATTATTAACTTTAACATATAGGAGGGTGGATTATGAAAAAGTCATTAGAAGCATTCGAGGCAAAGAACCTGGAGTATGAGAACATTTACAACGAAGAAGATGATCGTAGAGAATATAATTCTATTTGGTACAACTAAGCATCTTGTTTGAAGCTTTTACCCACGTGCTGTTGAATTTCTGATTCAGAGTACGTGGGTAAATTTTTGTCATTTCTCGAAGTGCTGATAGTCTTTGCTGTGCTTCCAGTCGCCACCCCATCTGAATCCTTTTTCTTTGAAAAGGCGATAGCACAAGTCACCCCTTTGAATCATGTATGCGTGTTTCTTACTGCGGTCGAGATAAGGACGGGCTGTGGCAGGTTCTATTACTTCTTTGCCATTTCTCAGTCGTTTGTGGTAGGGGTTGTAGAGGGTGTTGATGTCTACAGCCATTCCTCTGCCGTGCTTTGATACGGTGTGGGTATGCGAGATAAACCTGAAGTTGAAGCAAGAGGAGTTGTTGGCTCTCATGGCTCGTTCGTCGTCTGCGTTCCAATAGTCGATGAGCCGCATTCGTTCTATCGGATATTTTGCCCGGTAGAGTTTGTACAGAATGTCGAGCACATCGTTAGCTATGGCTTTGTTGACCACCATTTCTCCCACGATGCTCCTGCCTTCCTTGTCGGTGTGCAGGCAGCGCAGATAGCGCAGCTCGCTTCTTGGCACAGTACAATTCTTCTTGTATGTTTTTCCCTTCATCATGCTGAAGATGTTGTCGGGAATGGGCACGACATAAAAGAAATGTTTTTCTCCCTTTTTGCTGATGCTTTGCTCTGTGACAATCTCGCCTGGGTTCTGTGCTTTCAAGGGCATACAGAACAGCGAAGAGAGCATGATGCACAGAAGGAGGAGTGTCTTCGCCAACAATCTGCTTGCCGGGATGTAATGCGAGTCTTTTATTTCGCCAATGACGATGATACTGTGAAGACTGCCTATGCAGTCAATGTTGCCGAGGGTGTTGAGCATGAAGTCCTGATAGTCTTTCATGTCGTGTGCATACACTTTGATCTGAAAATCATAGTCGCCCGTGGTGTTGTAGCATTCCGTTATCTGGTCTATGTTCTGCACGGTGTCCATGAATTGCTGTATCAGGTCGTGAGTGTGCTGCTTCAGTCGGATATTGCATAGCACGATGACGTTGTGCCCCATCTTGTGATGGTCGACGATGGCTCCATATCGCTGTATGTATCCTTCCCGTTCCAGTCGTTTCTGACGTTCAAAGGTAGGCGAGGGCGAAAGGTGTACTCTTGCTGCAAGTTCCTTGACGGTGAGCCGGGAGTTCTGTTGCAGCAACTTCAGAATCTTGATGTCTATGTCGTCGAGTTTTTCTTCTGTTGCCATAATCTATTCTTCTTTAAATGTGCATTTTTTTACAGAATAATATTCTGTGTATCGATTATTCTAACTGCAAAGTTAGCATATTTTTCTGAATTATGAAGAATATTTGGCGGATAAAATTCTCCTTTCTACCTTTGCAGCCGAAAAAGAAGCATTTCTGCCGTCAGTGGGGCAGGATGCAGACAGTCATCATTACACATAATATTAAAGAAAGGGAAATAAAAACATGAGCAACGTGAGAAATCAACATTTTGAGGCAGTGGGCAGCTATTTGCGCCCAGCAGAGTTGAAGGAAGCCAGAGTAAAGTTTGCCGAGGGACAGATTTCGGCAGTAGAACTTCGTCACATTGAAGACCGGCTTATCACAGAAGTGGTCAGACAGCAGAAGGCGCACGGATTGCGCTATATTACAGATGGCGAGTTTCGTCGCAGCTATTGGCATCTCGACTTTATGTGGGGATTTGGCGGCGTAGAGCACATAGAGTTGGATCATGGTTATCAGTTTCATGGCGAGGAAACCACGAAAGGCTCCCTCCGTCTTACAGGAAAGATAACAGGCGAGAACCATCCCTTCATCAAGGATTTCTTGTTTGTGAAGCAGTTTGAGGAGGAGGGCGTAGAGGCCAAGCAGACCGTACCGGCACCGGCACAGTTTCTGGCAGAGCTGTTCCGAGGAAAGAATGCCGAGAACACCCGTCAGTTTTATCCCAACACCACAGAGCTGATAGAAGACATTGCCAAGGCCTATCGCACATTCTTCCACGAGATCTATGCAGCAGGCTGTCGAACTGTACAGTTGGACGACTGTACCTGGGGCATGATTGTAGATGACGATTTCTGGAAGTCGATGGCAGGCACGGGCTTTACCCTGGAACACGAGGCCCTGCAATATCTGAAGGTCAACAACCTCTCCATAGAGGGAAAGCCCGAGGGGCTGACCGTCAACACGCACGTGTGCCGTGGCAACTATCATTCATGCTATGCCACGAAGGGCGCCTACGATGCTGTGGCTCCTTATCTCTTTGCCCGCGAGGATGCCGACACCTTCTATCTTGAATACGACGATGAGCGTTCGGGTGGCTTCGAGCCTCTGCGGTATGTGGCTGAAGGCAAGAAGGTGGTTCTTGGTCTGATAACCAGCAAGTCGCCTGTGCTCGAGGACAAGGCCACAGTCATAGCCCGCATTCATGAGGCGGCGAAGTATCTTCCTCTCCAGCGTCTCTGCCTGAGTCCTCAGTGTGGTTTTGCTTCTTGCGAGATAGGCAACAAACTGACAGAGGCAGAGCAGTGGGCCAAGTTGGATCTTGTGCGAGAAATCGCCGAGGAGGTTTGGGGAGCGTGATGCTTCCCCTTGTCTTGCAAAATCATCCGGGGCAATGACGTGTCCTTACAGCGCAAGTATATTCATACAAGAATTGCCGAAAAACGGCTTCTCAGTTGGGAAAAAGAATCTGCCCAACTGGGAAATAATTTTTTCGCAGTTAAGTGCAGTATGCTTGTGAATATTTATGCACGGCTTTCTTTTTGCGTAAAACTCGGGCAAAGTCTTGGCTTTTTCATGATTTCTCCGTACCTTTGCACGCCGAAGAATAAAACAAAAAGAAAAAAAGCATTATGGAATATATGTCTCAGGAAGGCTACGATGAGCTCGTGGCTGAACTTCAACACATGGTAAAGGTGGAACTGCCAGCTGTGCGTGACGCCATAGCCGAGGCACGCGACAAGGGCGACCTCAGCGAGAATTTTGAGTATCATGCTGCCAAACGAGAGCAGGGCAAACTGTTGAGCAGAATCAGTTTCAAGCAGAAGATTCTGGAGAATGCCCGCGTAATAGACAAGTCGCGACTGCAAAGCGACAAGGTGGGACTGTTGAGCAAGGTGAAGATTACTAATGTGGCCAATAAGTGCAGCATGACTTACACCATAGTGAATCCTCACGAGGCAGACCTTCATAGTGGAAAAATCTCTATCAAGTCGCCCATCGCACAGGCTCTCTTGGGCAAGAAAGCCGGTGATGAGGTCATGGTGAAGGTGCCTGCCGGACTCATGAAATTCCACATAGACACTGTGGAACTGTAAGAACGATTACTCAGAAAGAATATTTCTCAACTCTCCGAGCATATTTCCTAAGTCGTCGAAGACTGCCTGGATGTATGCTCGGATTTTTTTGTCTTCCTGTTCGCCGATGTGCTCGGGCGAGAGAGCCTGCAGCTGCTGTTGACATTCCGCCTGTAACATCTGGGCTATGGGTTGCAGTTTGTGGGCGATTCTTGCCACATTCTGCTTGTCCTTCTGGCTGAGTTCTACCTGTACCGCCTGTGTATTGTCCTCCTGTGCCTCTTTTCCCTTTTCGGCAGCAGGCAGATACTTGTTCAACGATTCTCGGTAAGTTTCCATTTCTGCCGTCACTGTTTTCACAATCTCCATCTCCGCTTCCTTGTCGCCTCCGGCAAAGATCAAAAGTGAAGACAGCCTTTCACGGACAGATACATCGGCGGCAGGCTCTTCTGCAGTTGTTTCTCGGGCGGCAGGCTCTTCTGTAGCAGCTTCTCGGACAGCAGGAGCCAACAAACTCTCTAAGGCTTCAGAACGGAAGGGCTTGAACAGGCAGTCGTCGAAGCCTGCCTCCGTCAGTTCTTCCTTGATGCTGATGTCGTGGGCTGTCATGGCAATCACCTTCATGTTGCTGTGATTGATCATGCGGATAATCTCCGTTCCGTTCATCTCTGGCATTTCTATATCCATCAGCATCAGGGCGGGCTGCTCGTTGTGCAGAATGGTAAGAGCCTCGGTAACATGCTGACAGGCAAATATCTGCCAGTCGTCATTGGCCTTGCGGTGCAACATCTCCTGGAGCAGTTGCAGCTGCAGACGGTCGTCGTCGAGGATTAGAATCTTATGGTTGGCAAGGGGCTGATGGTTCGCTGATGACAGTTCTGTGCCCGCGGCGCTGATACTTGCCGGCTGCTTTTCGGCAGCTTCGCCCATCGATGCTTCCTGAACGGAAGGAGGATTCTGCCTGATAGGAAGGGTGATGGTAATGGTGGAGCCGATGCCTTTCTCTGATTGCAGACTTATATGTCCGCCTAAGAGAGTGACGAGCTCATGGGTGATGGACAGTCCTAAGCCTGTGCCTTCTATGCCCTGTGCGTCCTTGAGACGTGTGAAAGCCTGGAACACTTTTCGACATTCCTCAGAAGTCATACCCATGCCCGTATCCTCTACCTTTATAATAAGGTGGCAGATGCCTGCCGATGGGGCTGGCTTGACGAGGGCAGTGACAGTAACCTTTCCTTTCACGGTGTACTTGATGGCGTTGCTGATGAGGTTGTCCAACACCTGACGGATGCGGAAAGCATCTGCCTGATAGGTGATTGCGGCATCGGCTGCTAATCCTTGCAGCTCGGCAGCCTTATCCTGATAAGAGAAACTTAACACCAGGTTCTTCTTCTCTGCCTGCATCCTCATGCCTTCGGTGCATTGCTGAATGAGCGAGGCTGGCGAGAAACTGGAGGGATGGAGTTCCAGCAGTCCGTTCTCCAATTTGTGATAGTCGAGGAGTGAGGCCACCAATCTTGACAGATGGCTGGCAGAGCTGGCTATGTTGTCGATATAGTTCATGCCTTTCTCGTCGCTCACATGTTCTCTCATCAGGTCGATGAAGCCCGAAATGGAAGCCACGGGAGCCTTGATGTCGTGGGTGATGGTAAGAAGGAGTCTTTCGCGTTGGTTCATGATGCGCTGAATCTCGGTATTGGCCTCTTCCAAGTTCTCACGATAGATGCGTTCCTTCTTGGTGTCTTTGAAGATGTAGCACAGCAAGACTACGGCGGCGGTCATGGCAAGCAAAGCCATAAGGGTGATCTGCCACAGGAGTGAACGGCGGGCATTCAGCGCTTTGCCTAAAGCCTGCTGCATGGACTGCATCTCGCTTTGGCGGATGGTGTTGAGTAAGTGGGAAGTACGTTCGGCAAGCTGGGCATTCACTTTCTGCAGGTCGCTCACCTCTTTGTTTACTGCTTTCTCCTTCTTCTGTGTGTTCTGTTTGTCTTCCTGTCCTATCTGCGACAGCACCTGTGCCACCTCTCCGGCGATGTCGACAGGTGTGGAAATCGAGTCGGTTGTAGTTTGGTTGACATCATTGTGTATGGCTATGGTGTCGGTGGCGCCTTTCTTGAAGGCGTCGGCGAGTCGGCGGAAGAAGCCTTTTCGGGTCTTCACCACCTCAACGGTTGTCCTTTTGTTCTCATGGGTTTGTGCAGTCTTGGGGTGCACCACTACCGAGTCTTTTCCGCTGCTCAGATTGCTCACCTTTTCGTGAAGAAAGCTCTCATGATTGTTGGCTATCAACACTCTCCGGAGTTGCTTCAGGTTGACTTGTTTCAGGTTGAGCAGACTGACGAGGGTGTCCATGCGTGCTTTCTGCAGGGAGTCCTTTTCCAGCGCCTTGAGTTTGAGTGCCTGCACCTTGGCTTCTGAGATGGAGTGGTTGAGTTCCTCCCAGTTTCCCGATGTCTCCATATAGATGGAACGTTCGTTGTTGCTCACATCGAGCAGGCTGTACACCAGGCTGTCGGCCATATTGCGCTTGTGGGTATAGTCGCGTGAAGCCTTGTCGATGTTCAGGATAGACTGCGTGTTGCTGTATACGAGCGCTACTGCCAGGGCCATCACCACGGCTACGGCAGCATATCCTAAGGCTACTTTGAGAGGAATATTGTTTTTTATCATGGTGCAAAAATACAAAAAAATATCTTGCCTTCGGAAGAGAAGACAAGATATTTTCATTTTAAAAGCTGCATGTATACCCCAATTCGGGATAAAATAGCGATTA
>ULKK01011047.1_pt1 | contig 29770 bp, 17 predicted proteins | sample 1951131 | NCBI WGS metagenome assembly ULKK01 (sample SAMEA4835498, study PRJEB28245) | human gut metagenome | biome: gut microbiome; material: fecal sample | place: Denmark | collected 2008 | reverse complement strand
TCCTGCAGAAGACTTGATATACTACGGCTTGGAATACAAGTTTGTCACAGAATATGCGACAGGTAAGACTTCCTACGACGAGATGTTCCGAGGCTTGGAGATAGCCATACATCAGTTTGCCAAGCGACAGATGACATGGTTCCGCGGCATGGAGCGCAGAGGCTTTACCATACATTGGGTGGACGCCTTGCAGCCCATGGCAGATAAGGTGGAACAGATATTCGAGCTGACAGGCGGCGTGGACAGGTAAATCTTGAAATATAAAAAACAAAATATAGATCATGGCGGTTAATGAAAACAAGTGGGGATTGCTCTATTGCCCCCGTAACGGGTGGCGTGAAGGAAAACGCTGGCTCAAGATAGAGAAGGTGTTGCGCCAGCAGCATGTCGACTACGACTTTGTGCAGAGTGAGAACCAGAAAAGTGTGGAACGGTTGGTGAAGATGTTTATCAATAATGGCTATAAGACGATAGTCATTGTGGGAGGCGACTCTGCACTCAATGATGCCGTCAACTGTCTGATGCAGGTAGACAAGGCTACTCGTGAAGGGATAGCCCTTGGCGTAATCCCTCATGGCATGATGAACGACTTCGCCCATTTCTGGGGATTCTCCGACAGCGATTATGAGCAGACCATCAAATGGTTGAAACAGCGCCGTATCAGGAAAATCGACTTGGGTTGTATCCGTTATACGAACAAGCGCGACGAGAAGTGCCATCGTTACTTCCTGAACTGCATCAACGTGGGCTTGATTGCCGCTATCATGAATCTGCGCCGCAAGACCCATCACTTCCTGGGTTCCCGCACACTTTCGTTCATCTCTTCTTTTGTGCTCATGATTTTCCAGCGCCTCGACTACAAGATGCATGTCAAGATCAATGAGGATGAGATACAGCGCAGGGTGATGACCATGTGCATAGGCAATGCCTCAGGATATGGGCAGACACCTAATGCCGTGCCCTATAACGGACTGCTCGATGTGTCGGTGGTGTATCATCCGCAGATCACACAGCTCTTCGAGGGATTCTATCTCTTCGTGCGTGGTAAGTTCCTCAACCATCGCAGTGTGCATCCTTACCGTACCCGTGAGGTGGAGGTGAAGGAGGCTTCGCATGCCCTCATCGGTGTGGATGGCCGTCTGATGAACACCCCTAAGGGTAGCTATAAGATAACGGTAGAGCAGGAGGTCATCAATTTCCTGATTCCTGCCTGATAAGAGGAGCGGGCAACTTGCTCCTCTTTTTTCGTATAAAGTGGTTGACGGCTGCCAGTCTGGGTGTTGTCAACATGCTGTTTTGTCCAAAAAGTAAGTTGATTTGGCTAAAAAAACATGATAAAGCAAAATTTCAACTATTTTTATCCGAAAAAACTTTGTTATACAACAAAAAATCGTTACCTTTGAACCAATCTAAAGTAATGTATTAAAAACTAAAACCTTAATATAGATCTATGAGTTATCTAAAATTCGAAAAGGCCCTGATGACTAACCTTCAAGAGTCATTGCCCAAGGAGTTGTTGCGTACCAACCGCTCTGGTGCTTATTCGTGCTCTACGATTGTGGACTGTAATACCCGCAAGTATCATGGTTTATTGGTTGTGCCGGTTCCAGAACTGGACGATGACAACCATGTGCTCCTGAGCTCGCTCGATGTTACGGTGATTCAGCATGGCGCTGAATTCAATCTTGGACTGCACAAGTATCAAGGCAACAACTACAATCCGATGGGACACAAGTACATCCGTGAATTCGATTGCGATAAGGTTCCTACCACGTTGTATCGTGTGGGAGGCGTCATTCTGAAGAAGGAAGTGGTGTTCCAGCATTATGAGAATCGTATTTTGTTGCGTTACACCTTGGTGGATGGACATTCTGCCATTACACTGAGGTTCCGTCCTTTCCTTGCATTCCGCAGCGTGAGACAGTTTACTCACGAGAATGCAACTGCTTCAAGAGATTATGCTGAGGTCGACAATGGCATCAAGACATGTATGTATGCCGGTTATCCCGACCTGTTCATGCAGTTCTCCAAGAAGAATAATTTCATCTTCCAGCCCGACTGGTATCGTGGTGTGGAGTATCCCAAGGAGCAGGAGCGCGGCTATGCTTCCAATGAGGACCTCTATGTTCCCGGCTATTTCGAGATGAACATCAAGAAGGGTGAGACCATCGTCTTTGCCGCTTCCACATCCGAAATCAAATCGCGCAGTCTGAAGGCACTCTTCGACAAGGAAGTGAATGAGCGTGCGCCACGCGACAATTTCTTCCATTGTCTGGTCAATGCAGCCCATCAGTTCCATCGTCGCGAAAACAACGACGACCGATACATCATTGCCGGTTATCCATGGTTCAAGTGCCGTGCCCGCGACACGTTCATCTCTTTGCCTGGTCTGACACTCTCCATCGAGGAAGACGACTACTTCGAGTTGGTGATGAAGACCGCTATGAAGGGATATTACGAGTTCATGGAGGGCAAGCCTGTCACCGTACATATTGCAGAGATTGACCAGCCCGATGTGCCTTTGTGGGCAGTATGGGCTTTGCAGCAGTATGCCAAGGAGAAAGGAAAAGAAGCTTGCCTCAAGAAGTACGGCAAGTTTATCAAGGACGTAGTGATGTATGTGAAGTGCAATCATCACCCCAATCTCAAGTTGATGCCTAACGGACTTCTTTACACCGACGGCAAGGACAAAGCTGTGACATGGATGAACTCCACTGCCAATGGGCATCCTGTTGTTCCCCGTACGGGATACATCGTCGAGTTTAATGCCTTGTGGTATAATGCCCTTTGCTTCTGTGCCTCTCTGTGCGAGTTGGCAGGCAAGGAGAAAGATCAGCAGCAGTTCCTCGAGGCAGCCGAACTTGCCAAGCAGTCGTTCCTCGACACCTTCCTCAACGAGTATGGTTATCTCTACGACTATGTTGACGGCAAGATGATCGACTGGAGTGTTCGTCCCAATATGATATTCCCTGTAGCCTTCGACTACTCTCCATTGTCGCAGGACCAGAAGAAGTGTGTGCTCGACATCTGTACCCGAGAGCTTCTTACACCTAAGGGCCTGCGTTCACTCTCACCAAAGAGTGGCGGATACAACCCTGTCTATGTAGGTCCGCAGAGCCAACGCGACTATGCTTATCATCAGGGTACAGCATGGCCATGGCTGGGTGGCTTCTATATGGAGGCAAGTCTGAAGATGTATAAGCGTACACGTCTGAGCTTCATTGAGCGCCAGATGGTGGGCTATGACGATGAGATGTCATGCCATTGTTTGGGCACTATCAGCGAGCTCTTCGATGGCAACCCTCCATTTACAGGGCGAGGTGCTATCTCCTTTGCCATGAATGTGGCAGAGATTCTGCGTGCGCTCGAACTACTTGAAAAATATCAATATTAAATAAGGAGGACTGCAATATGAAAGTATTAATGTTTGGATGGGAGTATCCTCCTCATGTATTTGGTGGCTTGGCTACTGCCAATTTTGGTATCTCACAGGGATTGCATGCTCAGGGCGATGTGGATATCACTCTCTGTCTGCCTCATCCTTTTGGTGATGAAGACCGCAGTGCCGCTAAAATTGTAGCCATGAACTGTGTGCCTATAGCCTGGCGCGATGTCAACTATGACTATGTGAAGCAGCGTGTGGGCAACATCATGGACCCTAATGACTATTTCCGTTATCGTGATCATATCTATGCCGACTTCAATTATATGAATGTCAATGACCTCGGCTGTATGGGCTTTGCTGGTGGATATCCTTCCAACCTTCACGACGAAATCAATAACTATTCTGTCATTGCAGGAGTGGTGGCTCGTTCTGAGGAGTTCGACATCATTCATGCTCACGACTGGCTTACCTTCCCCGCAGGTATCCACGCCAAGAAGGTGAGTGGAAAGCCTCTGTGCATCCACGTGCATGCTACCGACTTCGATCGTAGCCGTGGCAAGGTGAACCCTACTGTTTATTCTATCGAGAAGGATGGTATGGACAATGCCGATTGCATCATGTGTGTGTCAGAGCTTACCCGTCAGACAGTCATCAATCAGTATCATCAGGACCCACGCAAGTGTTTTGCCATGCACAATGCTGTTTATCCATTGAAGCAGGAGTGGCAGGACATTCCTCGTCCCGACCATAAGGGCAAGGAGAAGGTGGTAACCTTCTTGGGACGTATTACTATGCAGAAAGGTCCGGAATACTTTGTCGAGGCTGCCAATATGGTGTTGCATCGTACTCGCAATGTGCGTTTCTGTATGGCTGGTTCCGGCGATATGATGAATCAGATGATTTATCTCGCTGCAGAGCGTGGCATTGCCGACCGTTTCCACTTCCCGGGATTCATGCGTGGAAAGCAGGTGTATGAGTGCCTGAAAGATTCTGATGTCTATGTCATGCCTTCGGTGAGCGAGCCTTTTGGTATCTCTCCTTTGGAGGCCATGCAGTGTGGCACGCCTACGATTATCTCCAAGCAGAGTGGTTGTGGTGAAATCCTGACCAACTGTATCAAGGTAGACTACTGGGACATTCATGCCCTGGCTGATGCCATTTATAGCATTTGCCACAACGAGAGTCTCTTCGATTATCTGTCTGTGGAAGGCAAAAATGAGGTCGACCAGATAACCTGGGAGAAGGTGGGAGCACGCATCAAGGACCTTTACCTCAAGACACTGGGGTGGAAGTAGGTGTGAAGTGAAGAGTGAAGTTAAACGTTCAAATTTTATTTTTTTTATGAAGACAATTTGTTTATATTTCGAAATACATCAGATCATCCATCTGAAGAGGTATCGTTTCTTCGATATCGGTACCGACCATTATTACTACGATGACTATGAGAACGAGCGTAGTATCAGTGATATTGCTGAGCATTCTTATATGCCTGCCCTCACAGCTCTTGAGGATATGATCAAGGCCAACGGACAGTATTTCAAGGTGGCTTTCTCTATCTCTGGTGTGGGTATGGAGCAGTTGGAACTTCATGCACCACAGGTGTTGGAGAAGTTGCAGAACCTCAATAAGACTGGTTGCGTAGAGTTCCTCGCCGAACCTTATTCTCATGGTTTGGCCTCTCTCGTCAATGAGGAGAGTTTTAAAGCCGAAGTACAGCGTCAGGCTGCCAAGATGGAGGAGTACTTTGGCAAGAAGCCACAGGTGCTGCGCAACTCTTCACTCATCTATAGCGATGATATCGGTTTGCAGGCTTCACAGATGGGTTTTGCCGGCATGCTTACCGAGGGTGCCAAGCATGTGTTGGGATGGAAGTCTCCTCACTATGTTTACAACTGCGCCCTGGCTCCAAAGCTCAAGCTCTTGCTGCGTGATGTGCGCCTGAGCGATGATGTCTCTCTGCGTTTCAACAACAGCAACTGGGACGGCTATCCTCTCTTCGCCGACAACTATATCAATCAGATTGCTGCCCTGCCTCAAGAGGAGCAGGTAATCAATATCTTCATGGAGCTGTCTGCTCTCGGTATTGCCCAGCCCTTGTCAAGCAACATTCTGGAGTTCCTGAAGGCTCTGCCAGCTTGCGCCAAGGAGAAGGGCATCACCTTCTCTACTCCTATCGAGATTTGCAAGAAGATGAAATCGGTAGGCGAGTTGAATGTTCCTGATACCCTGAGTTGGGTAGACGAGGAGCGCGATGTCAGCACATGGTTGGGTAACTCTATGCAGCGTGAGGCTTTCAACAAACTTTATAGTGTTGCCGACCGTGTCCGCATTGCCAACGATCCTCGTATCAATCAGGACTGGGATTACCTACAGGCAAGTAACAACTTCCGCTTCATGACCACCAAACCAAGCAATGTAGGTCTTGACCGTGGTATCTACAGCGATCCTTTCGATGCTTTCACCAACTATATGAATATTCTTGGCGACTTCCTCAATCGTGTCAACGACTTGTATCCTTCTGATGTGGATAACGACCAGTTGGAGGGTCTTCTCACCACCATCAAGAATCAGGATGAGGAAATCGAGGTAAAGGACAAGGAGATTGTCCGTCTGCAGGCTAAGCTCGAGAAGATAGAGAAAGAGGCAGAGAAACTTCGTGCCGAGAAGAAGCCTGCTGCCAAGAAGACCGCTACTGCAGCCAAGGCTCCTGCCAAGAAGACTGCTACTAAGGCTTCTGCTGCAGCCAAGAAGGCTCCTGCCAAGAAAGCTGCCACTAAAGAAGAAACTACAGAAAAGAAATAAGAGTATAATCCTATAAATATAAAAAAGGCAATCTGCTGTTTGACAGATTGCCTTTTTGTTTGTTCTATATTGACAGGTGATGAGCCTATAGTGAACAGTTCTGGTTATTTCACAACGAATTTCTTGTTGTTGAAGATATAGATACCTTTCTTTAGACCTTCGGAACCTTTTTGTGCTACAACACGGCCGCTGAGGTCATAGATGTTGGTGTCTGCCATAAGCTTATTATCCACCGTGATACCAGCTATAGAGCTTGTGGCGTCAGTGTAAAGAGTAATAGCCAATATACACTGCTTTACCTTAGGGGTGAAGGTCAACGTGTGCTCTACAGGAGAATTAAACTCTACAGTATATTTCTTTACGCTCTTGTCCTTAGGGAAGATATAAGTAGTAGCATCGTAGCTCTTGCCGTTAATCTCACCGATATAGGCATCTGCTTCAGTGTAATTGTTCTTTCCTTCTATATCCATCTTGGCGATTTTGATACCGTTGGGAATGATGATAGTATATTGGTTTGCACTGTACTTGATGTAGTTTGTGCCAGAACCAATATCATATGTCTTTCCTTTTTCATTGCTGATGGCGAAACCATTGCTGAAAGAACCTGCTGTTTTATCAGTTAGGGTCTTTGAGTTCAAAGTGAAAGGACCTTTTGTATCTGTAACCGTAGAACCTGTTGAGGTTGCATTGCATTCATCTGTCCATGATGAATCATATTTCTGAAGCCACATAGCACCACTGCTAACTGTAATCTTTGATCCATTCTTGAATACGAGATTATCCACAAAACGGATATCGATACCCTTCTTAGCTGATATCTGTACGTTGTCGAGTGTCACGTTCTTGATGTGGCTCTCTGGGCGACCAACAAAGAAGATTGCGTTACCATCGCAAATATCTGTTGTCTTCACATTCTGCAGATAAATACCATTATAGGTTGGCGTAGTGCTATCCAATGCTCTTGCGTTAGCCTTGTCTACCGCAGGATCGCTATTGTAGTTTTTGTCGTAGAAGCAGTCGATAGAGAGTGGGTTCTTAACCTTGGTCATAGTGAAGTTAGTAAACTTCCAGTCTTCCTCACCACCGCCACGGAGAGTACCATCACTATTGATACCAGTCTTCATACGGATACCAGCAGTGGTACCATTCATGGTAATCTTATCAAACCATACGTGCTTGATGTTCTTTGTATAGCTACCGATAGAAGCACCATGGCCTGTACCGAAGTCGCAGTTCCAGACATGGATGTACTGTGCATCGTCATCGCAGACTACATTATCGTCACCATTGCTGATATTACAGTTGTAGATGTTGACGTATGGACCCCAGATAGAGACACCATCCGTGTTATGAGATGCCTTGCCCTTTCCTGCTTCTGAAGCAGGTTCGCTGATGGTTACGTCATGAATAGTAGCATGACTTGCCTTGCCACTGTTACTGATGGTGATGTTCACACCTGGAGTATTCTGAATTTTGAAGTTGCGGAGCAAGAAACGCTTACCCTGTTCGAAGCGTATCATCGCACCAGGGTTGAAGGTCTCGCTTTGCTCTTTTGCCAGCCACCAGCGTGCACCTTGTCCATCGATGATAGATGTTTCGCCTTCACCCTCGATAACAACATCGGTAACATTCTTGCCCTTGTTCTTACAACCGATGAATACTGTCTCGTTGTTAGGAGCCTTGCCGTATTCTACGAGCTTCAGGGTGGCACCTGCGCAAAGGTGGAGTACGGTTTTTGACTTGATGCTGAGAACTTCGGTCTTACTTGTCATCTGGTCTGTACTGCCAAACATCCATGTACCAGCTGGTATTACGACCATACCGCCAGTAGAAGGAACTGCATCAAGAGCTTTCTGAATAGCTTTGGTGTTGTCGGCTGCCGATGTGGAGGCACCATAGGTTTTGATGTTAAACGTATTTGCCGATGTGATGGCTGGCAACTGTGGTAACTCAACTGCTGTCCATCCCTCAGGAGTGTTCTGAGCATTTTGCTCAGCGGTGATTCCCGCAAAAGTCTGTGCCTTTGCGAGTACGGGTAATGTCATAAGTGCTGCAAGCACCATGTTTTTGAAAAAAGTCTTGTTCATAAATTAGGCTTATATTTATTATGTGGCAAAATTACAATTATTCTATATATAATAAGGTATAAACCTCAGAAAATTATACGAAAACGATTACGTATAAGGAAACGAACTTTCGCAAATTTTGCCTCACACGCCCTGAAGAGGCTAAGAGCTTTTGGGCCTTCAGCCCGTACATAAATCACTTGCGAAACTTGAGTTCACTTTATCTTCGATGAATCTACGAATTCAGTCTTGTTCTTTGGAAGTAGGGGAGTGGTAATGAAATAAAAAAGTGCAATGCCCGATGTGAGCATTGCACTTCCTATGCGCTTATGATTTTAATTTCTTGATTTCCTCTATAGATAAACCTGTGGATTGGAAAATGATGTCAATTGGTGTATTTAAAGCAAGAAGTTTGAGGGCGATTTCTTTGGCTTTTTCTTTTTTTCCTTCAGCTCTTCCTTTTGCTTCTCCTTTTATTATTCCTTTTTCCTCTGCATGCTTATATACTGCATAATTGTCCCACATGACCATCATGCTGTTGTCGTATTTCTCCTGCTCTTCTTTTGTCAGGGTCTTTGAGTCTGCTATTTCTGCCAGTCTCTTGAATATTTTATGCTGAGCCTCGAAAGGCATTTTCTCTAAAGTCTCCATATGCTTCAAATTATAAATCCAACAATCTAAAAACGTATTACACTCCTCTTCTTTCTTTTTGAAAAGGGGCATCACCAAGTAGATGAAACGGATTTTGTTAGAATAAACTTCTCCGCTTTCTTTGTCTGCCAGCACAACGTCTGTTCTAAACTTCTTAGGTGTATTTTCGTCTACATCGAAGTTCATGAAGCAGATTACGTAAACAGGCGTAAGATGGTAGTCCCATTGTCCTTTTACGCCTTGGTCAACTATCGTTTTAGAAGCATAAAACAGAGAGCGGTCTATGAAATAAGCCTGACTTTTGTTTTGCATCTCGACGATAATGTGCTCGCCAGTGTCAGTTGTACAAAAGACATCGTATATGATTCCTCTTTGGTCTTTTGTTTCCGGCAACATTTCCTTGTCCTTAAATTTGACATTAGTAATGTGTTGTTCTCCTAAGAGAAGTTGGTTTAAGAATTCTATCAGCAAGTCTTTGCTGTATTCTTGACCGAAGATTCTCTTGAACGACCAATCTGAGAAAGGGTTGATGTATCTTGCCATATCTTAACTATTTTAATACCTCGCTGCAAAGATACATTTTTCTTTTGTAACTTCCAAGTGAAACAACAAAAAAAGTGCAATGCCCGATGTGAGCATTGCACTTCCTTTATAGTTTGTTATAGCGAAGCATCTTGTGGATGCTTGCTATTTGCTTATTCTGCTTTGTACCAGCGTGGGTCACCGATGCGGTTGTCTATCTTCATGGTGAAGTTGTGGTTGGCAGGATCAGTGAAGATCTCATCTGATGTCAAGCTGCCTGCAGCGAACTCTTTGATGTCGTTAGAACCGTAAACACAATCCTTTGCACGCATAGACTCGTTGATAACGATAGAACCTGTAGTGCGGACACCTCTTGCTGCTGCATCCATGGACATACCAAGAACAGTTCTGATGATAGTCAGGTTGGTGCTCAACTTGTTGGAATCCATGAAATACTTACTACCGGCAACGTTGTTGTAGAAGGTACAGTCGCTGATAGTCACGCCGCTAGAGATAGCAGCCTTCAACTGGATGAAGTTGTGGCTTGTAGTATCGAATGTAGAATTCTTCAACTCCAACTGACCAATAGTGGTAGTGGTTGAACCGATATAGAATACAGGATAACCGCCACCAGTAGACATGTTGGTCATCACACAGTTGTCAACCAAAATCTTATCAACACTAACTACACCACCCTTTGTACGGAATACAGAACTTTCGAAGCCAGAGAATGTACAATCTGTGAATGACAATTCACCTACTGCAGCATCTTTATCCTGGTTGATGAGGTACTGGCAACCAGTATCCTTCATACTTACGTTCTGGAAACGGATGTAAGTGTGAGAGCCTGCGATGTCGAGGCACTTCTTCCAGTTCAAAACTGGTTTGCCGTCGCCAGCTAAACCGAAGAATGTAACTGATGCACCCTCAGGAATCTTCACGTTGGCATCAGTACCATCCTCAGATGTAGAAACCATAGTATATTCCTTGCCAGCTTGCAAACCGATGGTAATAGCAACATTGGTCTTGCCAGTCTTCTCCTGAGCAGCAGTTACGATGTTTGCAATCACGTCGTTGTTGATGGTTGTGATAGATGGATCCAACTCTACCTTCTCGTCACCAGCAGGCATAGCTGCAGCAGTGCTTGCTGTAACAGAACCACGTTTTGTGTCATTGTAATAGATGGTGATGGTGTAATTGGTTGAAGGTGTCAAACCTGTAATGGTATAGCGACCTGCAGCCTTAGCCTCGTCATCCAACTCGATGGTGCGTGGCTCCTGACCTTCCTCTTCTGTACCGTCTGATACAGTCAACTTGGTAACAGCCTTGCTTGCGTCCCAAGACACTGTGATAAAGTCTTCACCACGATCAGCGTTTGTTACAGCATTCATGATCTGCTCAGCCTTGGTCTTGAAGGTAGTCTTTGTGCTTGAAGCATAGTGTACCCAGTGGCTGGCAGTCTTCTGAGAAGAGAGCGCACGCATACGGAGTGAGTACTCTGTATCGCCAATAAGACCAGTGATGGTATAAGGACTGTTATCAGTTTCGAAGGTAAGCACCTCGTCAGAATTGTCCCATGCCTCATCGTCTTCCAAAGTAGCAGTAGTCACTTGAATCTCAAATTTCTCTGCACCATTTGCCTTCATCATGCCGGCATCGAAAGTAACTTCAGCCTCAGTGTCTGTAGGATCTACTGACAGAGATGTTGCGCTAAAGCAACGGTCTAAGGTTGGGTCGATGTCCCAGTCCATCTTGTCAGTACAAGAGACCAATGTTGCAGCGAGCAACATGATGGCCCAAACTGAATATTTTATTGTTTTCATTGTTGTCTTTTGTTAATGATTAGAAACCATAAGAGTTTGCCAAAGCGTTTCTTGAGTCGGCAATAGTCTTGGTGTAGATAGGCAAGATGTAACGGTTCTTCACACCATGGTCAGGTGTTTCTAATGTACCGTCGATGCTTGTACCTACAAGACCTGCACTGATGGTCTTCAGGTTTTTAGTATACTCAGAGTTAGAATTGTCTCTTGCCTCTTCGTCTTCAAAACCACAACCTGTAGCTTTGTTATCATAGTCAGTCTCGGTCTTGCCATTCTCTAAGCCATACCAAGCGATAGAACTCTCGTCGATGCGAGTCTTGGTGGCATCGGTATAGTTGAAGTAGATAGTGGTAGGCCACTCCAAACATTTCTGAGCATACTCAGCCTTAGCTTCTGCTATTTTGCTTGCCAGCATACCCCAACGTACGAGATCCCACTTACGTGCACATTCGCCAGTCAACTCCCAAGCATTCTCCTGAGCGATATCGTTCAAGAACTGCTCCTTGTTGTGGTTGGCAGCAGCCTGCAGGAAGTCACCTTCGATAGAAGTGTCGTTGTTGCTTTCCTTCACACCACGGTTATGAACCATTGCCAAAGCCTGAAGTGCTGTCATGCCAGCATCGCCTTGGTAGTTGCCATTGGCACCGGCCAACTCGTTCATTACCTCAGCATACATCAACAGAACCTGTGAGTAGCGCATCTTTACAACGTTAACACCAGTGGTTACCTTTTCTGTAGATGCCTTAGCTGCAGCCTTCCACTCTTCGCCCATCCACTCAGGACGCCACTTACCAATAGTGATACCAAATGGCTTCATGCTCTGCTTGTCTGGGTTTACATCTCCGATACCTTCGATGGTCTGACCATTTCTCTCACCCCACTGTACAGGGCAGCATGTTACGTTGCGGCGTGTGTCATCCTTCTCGTAAGAGTAGAGGAGGGTAGCAGTGGTGTTCAACTTACCAGAAGAGTTTCCTTTCTTACCAAATTCTGATGTAGAACCTTTGATACGCTTACCTACTGTATAACCAAGTTCACCTGTAACATTCAGCAACATAGGAAGCTCGAAGATATTCTCTTGGTAAGTCTGATCGAGTTTACGCGCATTGAGAAGCTGCCACTCGTTCTTGAAACTTGGGTTCATGCTGTGCTTGCCACTCTTGATAATCTCAGTCAACTTAGCCAAAGCCTTCTCGTAGTATACCTTACGGGTAGCCTCGTCAGGACGCTGTGTAGGATAAGTAGGATCAGAGAACTCTGGGAGAGTCTCGTAACCTTCCTTAGCACTTTCACGGATAGCATAGCCTGCACGTGTCAGAGCTACCTGTGCATAGAGAGCATCAGCATAACCCTTAGTAGCATGCTCTGTAGTATAGTTGCCAGTACCTGCCCATGGGAGCAAGTTAGAAGCCTCTTCCAAGTCTTCGAGCAGACCATCGAGAATTATATCGCGGTCGGTCTTTCCCTCGTAGGCATCGCTCAAGTCAGGCTTGGTAGCAGATGTCTTGTAAGGCACATCACCCCAAAGGCGAACCAAGTCGAGGTAGAGCATAGCACGAAGAGTCAGTACTTCGCCTAAGTAGCGCTTCATTGCTGTTTCTTCAGCGATAGTGCTATTGCGGATACCCTCAATGGCTTTGTTGCAATATTCGATACAGCCATAGATGTTGGTCCATGTTGTACCCAAGTTAGCCCATCCGCCTGCAGTACCATTGTAGTTCATGTAACCACGTTCGTTAGAAGATGTTGAGGTTGATCCCAAACCATCGATTAACTCGGTATCTGTGTTGGCACCGTAAGAGATGGTCATACGGTTGGCATACATATTATCCTGTCCGAAATCACCATAAATCTTGTTGATTTCAAGACCTGTGAAATAGCTTGAGTTGAACACGTTCTCCTGGTCCAGAGCTGAGTCAGCTTTCTGATCAAGGAAGTCGGAGCAACTTGTCAGCATGACACCCATTGAGAGTGCTGCTATTCCTAATATCTTTTTCATATTTTGTTTTCTCCTTTGTCTAAGTTAGAATGTCACGTTAATACCAGCTACGAAAGAACGGCTCTTAGGATAAGCAGCGTAGTCGATACCTGGTGTCATAGGATTGCCCTTAGAAGATGTGTCTACCTCTGGGTCGTAACCACTGTAGTTGGTGAAGCAATATACGTTGTAAGCAGTGAAGTAAACACGTACGCTCTCAAGCCATGCTTTCTTAACCCAGTTCTTTGGCAATGTGTAACCAACGGTGATGTTGTTGATACGCAAGAAAGAAGCATCCTCTAAATAGGTATCAAGAATCACCATATTGCTGTTGGCTGCTGGATTCCATACGTTAGCATTGGCGTTGATCTCGTTGAGACGGCTCATCAAGCCTTCTACACCGCCATAAGCAGTTACTGTAGAGCTTGAAGGACGACCGAGGTTCAGACCATTTGCCGGGTCAACCCATGTGAAACGGTTGTTTGAGTTGTAATCATTGATGATGTTCCAACCTGCAGAAGTACCGCTATAGAAAGAAGCACCCTGTGCTGTAGCATTGTAGATTTTGTTGCCCAAAGAGTAGTTGCAGAAGATGTTGAAGTCGAAGTTACCGAAGTTGGTCTTCCACATACCATCGAATCCGAAACCACCAGTTACTTCAGGAACGGTATTACCCAAGCGCTGGAAGACAGGATCACCATTCTCATCACATTCTACCTTGGCACCACCAGGATAGAGAGTACCACCAAACTTAGAGTAAGATTTGTTATTTACGTCACCACCTACATGACCGTCAGCCTCTGTAGCCAAGCGCCACTTGGCACCATCATAGATAAGGTCGCCTGTGCCTGTTGCAGGGTCGAATACGGTATAGAAACCTTGCTGCTTGTAGCCCCAAAGCTCACCTAAGCGGCCACCTTCCTCGAGTAGGAAGTCACCATTACCCTTGGTTACCTTGGTACCACCCCAGCTTGATGTCTCAAAGTGCTCGCCACCTTCCAACTTGTCAATCTTGTTCTTATTGTAAGAAATGTTGAAGTTGAAGTTGAGGTTGAACTTCTTGCTATCTACGATAGCAGCGTTCAGCGCCCACTCGATACCCTTGTTAGAGGTAGTACCTACGTTCTGGTACTGACGCTCATAACCTGTTGCTGAAGGCAAAGTCTGAAGCATCAACAAGTTCTTGGTTGTATTCCAATAGAAGTCCAAAGTACCATAGATGCGGCCACGGAGGAAACCATAGTCGATACCGAAGTTACGAGTTGTAGTGGTTTCCCACTTCAAGTTAGGATTGTAGAGAACGGTCTTGCCGTTAGCCTTATAGGTCTCAAGCATACCAGTGTTCACCTCGTTGAAGCCTGGGTGCTTGCCAGCAGCATCAGCCACGCCATAAGTAGGAGAAAGCATACCAGAAGGGATGCGGTTGTTACCGGCTGTACCCAAAGAAAGACGAAGCTTCAAGTTAGAGAGCCATTTGTCGGCACCCTTCATAAACTTCTCGTCAGACATACGCCAAGCCAAAGCTAATGATGGGAACAAGCCCCAACGATTGCCCTTACCAAACTTAGAAGAACCATCCTCACGCAGAGTGAAGGTCATCAAGTACTTGTCTGCCAAGGTGTAGTTGATACGACCGAAGAAAGAAAGCATATTGTCCTTAGCCTTGATGTCAACCTCGTTGCCAAGAGTGCTTTCTGCAGTATTGGTGAAAGAAAGAATTTGATCGATAGAGAAATCAACAGGGAAGTCTACTGATGTGCTGGTACGTGTAGTCTGCATATCAGAGCTCCACTCATGACCAATCAATACGTTCAGGTGATCACGGCCACCGAAGAGCTTATTGTTGTCATAAGTCAAAGTGTTGGCGTTGCGCCATGACTTGTATGTGTCGCGTACGAACTGAGCCTGAGGACGACCGTTGTGACCAAACTTAGAGTTGTTAACAGCCAAAGCTGTCCATGCCTGGTCTGTGTCATAGTATTTCCAACCATAGCCAAACTCGGTCTTGGCTGTCCAGTGCTTGAATGGTTTCCATGTCAGGGCAGCATTGTAGTTCTGCTGGAAACGTGTCTGCAATTTGTAAGTACCATCCAGACGCTCCATTGGTGAGCGGCGGGAAGAAGATGAGTTTTCCTCGTCTTCATCAGCAGATACCAACTCCTGGATAGGGGCGAAGGTGATAGTCTGTGCTACGGTTGAGTTAGCAGCATTGCTATCGTTGGTGTCAGCACCACCACTAAGACCCTTGATCTTCTGGTATGCCATACGAGCATTAAAGTCGAATGTAAGCCACTTGTTGAGCTTGGCCTGCAACTTAGCACCGATGTTGTCCTTGTTGTAGCCAGACTTCTCCATGATGCTGTTCTCCTGATTGTGAGCATAGCTTACATTGTACTTGAAGTCCTTGCTACCACCACTTACGTTGGCATTGTAGATAGCCTGTGTACCTGTGCGACCAAATACCTCATCCTGGAAGTTGTGACCTGTTCTTGATTTCCAGATGTCATAGTCTGCATAGTTACCATAGTTGGTACCACCCAGGTTTGATGGGTTGTTGCTGGCGCTTGCAGTTTCGTACTGGTAGAGTACGAATTCATAAGGATTGAGAACTTCGATTTCCTTAGCGTTCTTCTTCCAGCCGTAAGATGCGTTGAAGTTTACCTGAGTCTTACCTTCAGAACCACTCTTGGTAGTGATGATGATAACACCATTAGCACCACGGGCACCATAAATAGCAGTAGAAGAGGCATCCTTCAAAACGTCGATGGTTGCAATTTCGCTGGGAGCGATATCGCTGATAGAGCTTACAGGGAAGCCATCGACAATATAAAGAGGAGAGTTGTCCTGTGACAAAGAACCACCACCACGTACACGGATCTTTACCTCTGCGTCAGGTGAACCTTCGGTTGTGGTGATGTTCACACCAGCCAACTTACCGGTCATTGCCTCGCTGACGTTAGAAACAGGAACGTTGGCGATTTCCTTAGAAGAAATGGAAGACACAGAACCTGTCAAGTCCTTCTTCTTTACTGTACCGTAACCGATAACGACAACGTCGTTAAGGCTGTTGGACTCGTCCTCGAGCTTAACGGAAACGGTTGATTTACCTGCAACATTTACGACCTGAGTCTTCATACCGATGTATGAGATCTTCAGTTTCTTACTGTTGCCTTTCAATGTTAAGGTGAAATTACCATCAATATCGGTAGCAACGCCATTGCTCTGCACACCCTGCTCGAAGACAGAGGCGCCGATAACTGGCTCGCCCGTATTGTCGATAACTGTACCCTTTACGGTTTGCGCAGATAGGCTTGCTGCAAAAAACAGCATGATGCTAACCAACGCAATTCTAATTTGTTTTAAATTACCAGACATACATTTATTTGGTTAGATTAGTAAAAAAATATATTTCTTCGCTGCAAAGATACTATCTTTTTTGGTTTTTTAATAAATATGGTGTGTTAAAATCTACGTAAACGTTTCCGTTATTTGCGTAAAAAAAAATTTTTTCGTATTAAAAACAAAAGGTGCAACACCCACGAACGGGTATTGCACCTTTTTTATTTATTCAGAAGTTTCTTTTACTTCAGTACCACTTTGCTGGTCTTCTTGCTGCCGTCAGTCATGGTCTTTACGACGATGTTGATGCCACGCTGCAACTTGCTTACCTGAACACCGTCGGCAGAGTAAATCTTGGTGCTTAAAACATCGGAAGAAGTTGCGATGTTCTCAATGCCGGTGCTGGTGCTTGCTACTGTAGCCTCGCCAAGACCACCCATCTCGTTGGCTGCACGGACACTCCATGTAGCAGAAGCATCGTCAACGTTGTAAGAAGGCTCTACGGTGAAGTCAACCACCTTGCCGTTCTTGCATACAGCCCAGAGCAGAGCGTAGTTGCTGTTGTCCCATGTCAGGTTGTTACCAGCAATCTTCACATTTGTTGGAGCTGAAGCCTGTTCGGTGGCAGCTGTTGGATCCCAGTCATCATCAGCGCCCATAACGGTTTCGATAGTGTAGGATGCAGCTTCCTCTGCTGTGAGGACAGGGTTTTCTGCTGTCTCGTTGCGACGGTTGGTATAGTTGTCTCCATCCTTTGCATCGTAGGCATCATAAACCTGCTTTCTTCCGCTCAGATCTACAGCAGTGCCTGTAGCTGTGGTAGAGTTGTATTCAGCAAATCGCTTAGGATAACCACCGCTCATCTCGTCCCAACCTGCTGCTGTAGGAATCACTTCCATCTTGGTGTCGATGAAGAGAGCGATAGGAGTGCCCTTGCCCCAAGGACGACCGAGCTTGTACTTGCCGTTGATACCTGCGGTTGATCCGTCCTTGATGGTACAATCCTTGAAGATGTAGCCATACTTGGTAGGCTGCGAAGGTACGGCGAGATAGCCTGTGCCACACATCAAGAGATCTACATTATTATAATATACGTCACCCTTACCGCAGAGGTAGTCGGTGTTGCCACGCAGGATACCACCCTCGAAGTAGAAGCGACCTCTCTGGTTGTTGGATACGTAGGTGTCCTGGTAAGCCCAGAGGTTGACGTTCTTACAGATAGTCTTGTTACTCTTATCGTTGAGTACGATGTCACGACCCTTGCCGTCGCCCATGCTGCTGTACATCTTGATGTCCTGGAAGTAGGTGTTTGTTGCACCGCTTTCCAAGCTCAATACATCACCACGTCCGATACCTTCCAGTACGTTGGCGATATTGTAGCCATTGCTGCTTTCTACTGCTGGTACGGTATTGGTAATTGAAGTATTCTCATTGCTTTCACCGATGATAGATACATTAGGAGTATTCATATAGGTGGTAGCACTTGGATACTGCTTGCCATCAATACCAGTCACCATGCTGTTCGGGTTGGCAGGAATCTTATAGTCGCCCTGCTTGATGAAGATGCGGAAACGCTTGCTGGTATCAGTACGCTTGGCTGCTGCTGCGAGAGCTTCAGTGAATGAACCGTCTGTTGGTACGATGAAGTCATAGAGAGCCTTGGTCACTGCAGGCTTCTCCTTGGTGGTGAAGCTGAAGGTAATGTCGCTCTGGATGGCATTGTCGGTCAAGTCGGCTACTGAACCTGCTGCGAGAGCGAAGGTATATTCTGTAGCGTAGCTCAAACCCTTGTAGGCAAAGGTGATGGTCTTGCCAGATACTGTACCTGTCAACTCCTGACCATTGAGGGTTGCCTTGGCGCTTTCTGTCAGTTTTACTTTCTCATCGAATGTCAATACAATCTTACCATTGGCTGAAGCATTGGTTGCACCTGCTGCAGGTACCTGGCTCTGGAGTACAGGAGCTGTGCCGTCATCGAAGAGCTTGGCTGTACCTGTGATATAGATCTGAGCGAGAGCGATACCGTCGTTGGTTCCTGTTGTTCCCTTGACAGATGAAGTCTTGTCGGCAATCCAGCGAACGTATACTGCAGCCTGGTTGTTGGCATCGGCAGGGAGGGGGAACTCGCCTGCAGTCCATGCCTTGGCTCCTGGCATCGTGATGGCGCCAACCTTGGTCCATTTCTCGCCATCAAGAGAGTACTCTACGTTGTAGGTCTCGTAAGCATTATAGTTGTAGAGCATGCTGCTCTTTACTTTGATATCGGTGAATGCTGTGGCGTTGAACTTGGTCTGCCAGTAGGTTTCACCCAGAGCCTTTGTTGTAGTCTTGGTCCAGTTGACAGCTGCGTTCTTGCCTTCGTAACCACCAGCCTTATTGCTCTTGTCGAGCCAGCCGTATGAGTTGCCTTCTGCATCACGGAGTACGAGCTGTACTGCGTCGTTGTCTGCTGCTGCAAAGTCGGCTGTGCGACCTTCCTTGCCTTCCTGATAGAAGTCCCATGCCACGATGTAGTCCTTGGCAGAGAATGTGGCAGTGAAAGCCTGGTCTGAATTCATGGTTGTCTTGATTTCTGCAGTTGTCTCACCATTGCTCCAGTTGTTGAAGTCGATGATGTCGTTTCCTGTTGCGGTAAGAGTTACCTCTGTACCTTCTTCATACATCTTCTTGCCATCTACCATCTCTGGGGCAGGAGAGAGAGTCACCATATAGTCCTTGGCTCCACCTTCTACGTTTACGTCGAGCGCATAGGTCTTTACCTTCTTATAGTTGGCAGTGAGAGTCTGGTCTTCTGTCACGGTGTATTTGAATTTGCTCTCAGTAGAAAGCACTGTGCCGTTCTTGTCTGTCCAGTTGACAAAATTATAACCGAATTTATCGGCTGCAGTCAGTGTTACCTCGTCGTTCTCCTGATATTCGTCAGACTTAGGATAGACGGTAACGTCTGCGATGCCTTCAGGGTTGGTAACGGCAGAGAGTTTGTATTTGTTTACTGCAACGAGTGTTCCGTTGACGGTGCCTTCGATAGTAACAGGACCGAAAACCGCCTGCTTGCCAGGATTTACACCTATTGTTGAAGTCAGATAGAAGCCATCGGTACCAGCCAAGGCTGCCTGCTGCTCTTCTGTCAGTGTGATTTCAAACTGATGGATAGCGGTGTTATCATAAGTTTGTTTTGATGTAGCCTTTCCTTGACGCCATGCGGTATAGGTGCCCAGTGCTACCACTTCTCCGTTTGCCTTATGAGCGCTGATAACGATTCCGTTTTCTACATCCGTGCCACAGCGGTTTACATAACCGCTCACCTTGGTTGGGGTGAAAGTAAGTCCTGCAGCAGGACGAACAAACCAGTTGAGTTCAGTTTGCTTAGTTCCTGAGTCATTATTTATTTTATGACCATTGATACCTGATGCGGTACCATCCGCCTTGGTAATTTCGAGAATTCCTTTCAAAGATAAGTTTGCTCCGTAATCAAATGCAATGGTGCTGAAAGCATCAGTAGGAGAGGTCGTGTTGGCACTTGCATTACTGAGGTCGTTCATCGCAAATACGACGCTGGCAGCCTCATTGTTGAAAGTCTTGCCAGCAGGTTTGCTTGCAATGACAGGAAGGGTAACCTTCAAATAGCTGTAAAATGAACCATCGCCAATGACGATGTCCACAGTTTCAGCACTTGACGCAATGGTCTGGCTGATTACTTTACCTGAAGTATATTCAGCCTGTCCATCAATTGTTGTAGTAGTGATATTGCCGTATGCAGCCATTTCGATGGTTGCACCCTTGCAAGAAGGAACGGTGATGATGCCGTTTGCATTCATCTGTGCCCATTCGTCTACACGACCTGCATTGTTGAACTTAGCTCCGCTTGGTGTTCCGTCAAGGTCAATCTTTACATCAATGGTTTCACCATCGACAGTAGCCTGGGTTACTAAAATGCCTTTCTTTCCTTGATAGTTGATATCCAGGGCTCCATTTTTGTGTCCAAAATAGTAGGTGAGGGTGGTTGCCTCTGTGCGGTTGGCAAGCGACTTGGTGTTGGCTGTAAAGACTGGAGTCAGCGTAGCGCTTGCGCTTGGAGCAGTGATGGTTTCACCAGGTTTATAGGTGTTGGTGCCATCTGTCCAGCCTGTCAAAGTGCTGCCTGCTAAGTAGAGAGTGGTATTGACAGGAAGCGTATAACTGCTTCCCATTTCTACCGTCGCGCTTGCAGGGAGTGTTCCTTCTGCAGTTGTCGTTCCTAAAGAGTAAGTGAGGGTAATGTCACTTGTCAAGTCGGCAGCGTTTACTGCCTCAACTGCCAAATAAGGAACATAGCCTCCACCTTCTATAGTAAGGGTAGTGGCTTCTGTGCCTTTGTAAAGGCAAGAGGTTACATTAGCGGTTTTGTTGCCATGCCAGCAATTTCCTGCTTCTTTTACATTAATTGTTCCGATGGTGGTTCCTTGTGCGTCTTTTACAGTGGCAGTACTACCATAGGTACAATTACCCATTGTGATTTTTACGGGACCTGTTACAGGGACTGTTGCCTTGAAGTTGGTCACTCCATGTTGATTGGCATGATACTTGCATGAAATTGCAACATTAGCATCCGTTGCATCTGCCGCAACACGAGTCGCGCTTCCGTCGGTGGCTATTGAGACTCCGAAAGATGTAGCCGACTTAGTTGAAATTTCATCAGCAGTAAATAAACTGCCGCCTGCCAAGTCGAGCTTAATGTCTCGGAAATCACCAGCCTTTGTAACGACTGAAACGAGTAGGACTAAGCATAGTAGTCCGAATCTTAGTAGATTTCTGTTCATTTGTTTGTTACTTTTTTAGGTTATATATACTTTATATTGTTTCCAGTAAATAAGAGTAGGAGTTAAGGGTACTGTTTTTGACTTGGGTACAAAGTCTTTGCAAACGAGTGCAGAACATCAAACTTGCTTGAATGTTATGCCGAGTGCAGCTTTGACTTGGGTACAAAGGTAATGCAAAATCTTGATAGTTGTTCCTCCTTAATCTAATTAACTCACGTAAACGTTTACGATGAATTCTTGCATTTTTGTCTTGCATTTTTTACGATTAAGTTGTACTTTTGCATCGTAGTCATATTAAAGACTAATTTCTAAAACATAAAACAAACAAAAAAATAAACTAAAAACAAACGATTATGAAGAAATTCTTTACTTTTATTGCAGCTGTCGCTATGGCAGCAAGTGTTAACGCACAAGGTACTTACACTGTAGCGGAAGGTGATGCGGTGAATGCTGGTGATCAAATTACATCTGTAAACAATGTAACTTTGACTTATTGCGAGAATGCTGGTACTGCTTTTGCGGTAGGTAAGGCTATGGGTAATTGGGCTGATGCAGACTTTACTGCTTATGTAGCTGGAAAGAATAATGGTAAGTTGGTTACTGGAGCTGCTCCAACAGGTTGTGTCTATAAGTTTGATACAAAAGTAGCGGGTACTCTTACTGTTGCTGTTCAGTTGAATGGTGATAAGGGATTTCATGTTTTAGGTAGTGATTTTGCTGAGGTTGCTCTTGCTTCTTACAATTTGCCTTCTGCTAAGGGTGGTGAGTCTCAAGAAATGACACAGAATCTAAAGGGTGAAAATATTGTTGCCGCTAAATCAAATGGTACTGTTACTATCAATGCTGTAGCAGGTGGTACCTATTATGTTTTGGCAGCTGGTACAAAGCTTGGCTTCTATGGCTTTAAGTTTACTGCTGGCACTTCTGGCATTTCAAACATCAATGCTTCTGAGGCAGCTAACGAGGGCGCTACATTCAACCTTCTCGGTCAGAAAGTGGCAAGCAATGCTAAGGGCCTCGTTATCAAGAACGGCAAAAAGTTCATCAACAAGTAATTTCGTTTTCTCTTGCAGTACTTCGTTCCTGCGAGTCGCAAAAAAACATAAGGTCTTCTGTTTCGGCAGAAGACCTTTTTTATATCTCGGTTCGGTGTCAATGTTGATTCAGGAGGCGTAAAGCGATAAGGCTCCTGGTATCTCTTTCTGCGCTATCAATCAGCACAAATTAATCAAGTCGAAATACATGATGCGGGTATTTAATGAGGAATCAGGTTTTAATCTTCTGTATTGTTTTTCTTGTTCTTCATTACTAAACATCATCTTGAAACCATTCGACTCATAAAACTTTATAGTAAAAGGATTATTGTAGGCGTCAACTAATACAAAACGGCAACCCGTTTTATTGTTTGGTTCAACAAACCAATACTTGATAAAGTTTATGATTTCACTACCAACATGCTTCGAATGAATTTTCTTATTAACCCCTAAACGTCCAATCAAGACTGCAGGATAATTACGACAAGTTTTCTGATAAGGTATATCATGCTCAATTTTCTTCTTGCGTGCATTAGGTAAATCGTCAACTCTTATACTGGCATTGGAAATTGTAAACGCTGCAATTGTATCTTCTTCCAATGAACGAAGCTTATACAAATAGGTTTTACCAAGCAACTGCTGATAGTAAGCAAAACTATCATTAGCAAAAAAATCATCTAAGTCTGCATCTCCACAAGTAAAATCACCTAAATCGGCTAACGTTTCCATGCGACAGAGCTTGCAATTCTCGCTCAAGAACCCCATATCTATAGATTTGAATGTGACAATATCTCTTTTACCAAATTCATACCTTTCTCATAACTCGAACGTCGGGGCGTATTATTCTTTTTACGTTCAAGCATGTTCTGATATGCTTTGGTTGCCTGAGCCTCAAATTTCTCAGCCACGTCACCAGTTAAGACTGGAATAGTTGTAATTTCTAATGCCATAAAAATCCTCCTTCTTAAATTTATCTATTAATTATCTTATCGGCAAAAGTAGCAATTATTATCGAAACAACAAAACTTTTAGTAAGAAAAGTGACAAAAAGCAGTGTGTGAGGACGCAACGAAATAAAAAAAGCCTCCTTGCTGGTAGGATAGACTTACCAACAAGGAGGCTTAGCTGCGTAAGAGTAACGATGCTCTTGATAGAAAAATTACTTCTGTACGAACTTCTTGCCTGCCTTAATGACTACACCCTTGTATGTCTTACCTACCTTCTGACCTGCGAGGTTGAATGCAGGAGCATTCTCCAGTGTTGCATCGGTTGTGATGTTGTTGATGCCTGTTGGTATAGGAGCAGAGATAGGAGCAAGTTCTTTAACAACGTTACCGCTCAACTTAGCTGTGACTAAGATACCAGTTACGTCAAGACCTTCACCATCAGTGATGCTTGTCTTGGTTTTAAACTTGTCGTAAATCATAACTTTCTCAGTACCATTTGTAAGATATTGATCGGTATGAGTACCAGAAGTTTCTGATATAATATTTGCATTCTCTACTGTTACAAGATCACAAAGATATTTGTCTGTTGTGAGGTCTGCTACTGTAACCTTAGTAGGAACTGCTGCTTCACCATCAGTAATAGTTAACTTTTCAGCAGATGTATTTGCGGTCTTTGTAGCCTCAGTCATCTCGTTGTAAAGAGTGTACTTAACCTCTACAGTACCATTGATAATTTGATTTACATTTAATTCCAAATCTGTATTGAAGAACTGAATAGCACCTGATGCATCGCGAACATAGTACTCTGTGTTTGTTGCACCTGATTTTGTTGTGTAAACGTTCTTGTAAACTACTTGCGCATTCTTGAGAGTTAAAGTAGCAGTTGTTCCACTTGCCAAAGCCTTGAACGCTGCAATGTTTTCTGCTTTAGTTTCTTCTGCTGGAGGAGTTGGAGTTTCACCGCCACCTTGACCGTCAGAAGTAATATCTACTTTGTCCACATTAAATTGTCCTGCTTTCTTTTTTTTATTTGATCCGAAATCGTTATTATCACCAACTGTCAATGTTACAGATGAAGAACCATTGGTGTTCTCCCATGTTGCTGTACCATTAGTCTTATCCACAGTCATTGTGCCTTCTGATGCAGTCACTGTTGCCCATTGTTTTTTACCCGCTTCAGACATTGTAAAGACCATTTTTGTCATTTTAGCACCGCTAATGGTAATGGTGTTCTTAGCATAGTGGCGTAGGTCTTTGGAGTTGGTATTTTGGGTTGGTGCAGTTTGACCATTATTTTTCTTTGCTGTAAATGTGAAGTCGCCTGATGTGAAAGTATAGCCGTTGTTTTCTTTATTATCTACATCACTAACAGTTTTAACAGAAAGTTTTGTAAAATCAATGGTTGATACACCAGCAAAGCTGACATTAGCAATTAATGCCAATACAGCGATCATTGAAATGCGTAAAATTTTATTCATAAACGTAAGATTTAAAAGATTAATTAATGTTTTATTTAACTCTTAAGGTGAAGAAAGTGCAAACGAGCGCAATGAAAGACAACTTTCAGATTGCCGAGTGCTCTTATCTTCTTTTGCAAAGTTAGTAAAAAATTAGATAGGTTGTTCTAAAAAAGGCATTAAATTTCGATTAAAATGCAAAAAGGTCGAAAAAAGGACATAAAACATCCCTTTTTCGACCATGAACGATAGGCTTTTCTTTATTTTATTACTTTGTCTGTTACGGTTTTGCCATTGCTGTAGGTTATCTTTCTGATACTGATACCCTTGGCAGGGGCATTGAGACGAGAGCCGTTGAGGGCATAATACGTGATGGAAGCCACTTCGCCTTTGTCGACAACCGTCTGGCTGATGCCTGTAGAGGTAGAAGTTGGATAATACTCATCAACTGCGTCAATGGCATCGGTATTTTCTGACTTCATGATGTTCTCTACCAGTGAGTTGGCATAGACTTCGATGTTGGTATAATAACCCTTCTTGTCGAGCGAGTAGGTGAGGGCATCACTTGCATCGTTAGGATTCAGACCGTTGGCCTTTTCCCATTCATCAGGAATACCGTCCTTGTCTGTGTCGAATCCAGCAGGACGAGATCCTGTGCCGAAGTTGGTTTCCGTATAACCATTTACGTCTGACACCTTATCTATAATACCAGGCGACTTGGTGATGCTTCCCTTGTAGATTGCAGTACCCGTCTTGGCCTCTTCCATGTATCGGGCATCTATTTCGTCGCGGTAGAGGGATGCACCTACATAGGCTAAAACTTTTTCGTATGCTTCGGCAGCAGAGTGGGTGGTTACTTGTCCTGTAGGAGCTGGTTCATCCATCTTGATTTTGACGCACGACTTGCCGCTGATTGTGGTATGAGCCACAGCATCGCCATAGTAGTTGTTCGCATCGGGACTGTAATATTCTCCGTTCAGACTTGGAACGCCCTTGTCATAGCTTATGCCCTTCCAGTCTTTGTTCTTCGTCTTCTGACCTTTCGTGGTTTCTGTCGTATTACCATTGATATAGTAACGGCTGGTCATGTCGTATAATTCTGGATGATTTTTGTCGGAGTTACCACTGATAGAAAGTGTGACAAGTGTGATACGGTCTTGGCTTCCTCGCTCTTTACCTGTGCTCACGTCTACTTTGAGTCCATTCAGAGTTGTACCTTTCAAACTGTGGCTGGGACCAGCCTTGTAGTAGTTGTTGACGATATTGATCTGCCCACCACCAGGACCACCATAGCAGGTGCCCTGTGCGTTATACATCACGCAGTTGCGGAAGTCTACGTTCTCTGCCTGTACGGTGTTCTGCCACTTATAGGTGCTGTATTCCTTGTTGTCGGTATAGCCCGTCCAACCATATCGCGCACCATTGAAACGTGGACCACGGTTCATCAGATGAGCCACGAAGTTGTGGTGGAAACTTGCTAACTTACCACCCCAGATGCCGCCATAGCCATGAGCACCCTTGGAGTGACCAGGGTTGGTGAGGCTCTCTGCCACGGTACACCACTGCATGGTGAAGTTGTTGTTGTCATAGAACGAAGCCACCTCGTCGATACTCCAGCTGAAGGAGCAGTGGTCGAAGATGATACCCGTCTTGTTGCGCTGCCATGAGGCATCAGCACCGTCGTTGATGTTCTTCTCCTGTCCACGTCGGATGCGAATGAAACGGATGATATTGTTGCTACCCGGTTGAACCGTATAATAGCGCAGGGTGATGCCTGGCGAGGGAGCAGTCTGTCCGAGGATGGTGATGTTGTCTGCTATCTTCAAGTCAGACTTCAAGGCGATGACACCCGCCACATCGAAGACAATGATTCTTTTGCCCGACTTGACAGCCTCTCGGAAAGAGCCAGTTCCTCTGTCGTTGAGATTTGTTACGTGATAGATTTTACCGCCTCTTCCTCCAGTAACAAATCTACCATGACCTTCGGCTCCGGGGAAAGCAGGAGCCTGTGCCATGGTAGATATGCTGATGAGTGAGGCCGCAATGATAGATAATGATTTCTTCATTTGTTAGCCTGATTGTTTTTATTGAGTTACTTGATAAGTCCCTGCTGTTCCATTTCGAGACTTGCCCAGATGAAAGGACCCACGCCCTTGGCATCGTTGTCGCGGATAGGCTCGCTCATATAGTATTCGAAGCTGCCGTCGCGCTTGTAGTTGGGCTTCTTGACGTATGGGCCAGGGCCAGGGCCCAAGCCGCTTACTGCACAGCAGCGTGTCAGACTGATAGTCTTGTCGGCGTTTACCTTGATAAACTGTTTCAAGATACCATTGTATGCCTTCACGCCAGCCTTGAGATATTCCTCAGAGAGGTAGCCCTTGCGGTAGCCTTTGAGCAGCACATAGGCAAACATCGAAGAGGCTGTGCTCTCTAAGTAGTTCTTGTCGCTCTTCACGTCGAGCACGTCGTACCATACGCCAGTCTTCTTGTCCTGGTACTTCACCACACTCTTCATCGCCTTGTTCAGCAGGTCGATCACCTCCTGGCGGCGTGCGTAGTTCTCGGGCATGGCGTCGAGGCACTCGGTCATAGCCATCACATACCATCCCAAGGCTCTTGCCCAGCAGTGCTGGCTCTTGCCGTCTTCCTTGTTTGCCCAGAACTGCTGATGGGTCTCATCCCATGCGTGCTTCCAGAGCTGCGTCTTCTCATCGTAGGTGCGATAGTCGGTCTTCACCATCTGGTCTACCGCATCGTTGAGATATTTCTCTGCCTTCTTGGGCTTCATGGTCTGTACGGCATAGTTGCAGTAGAAAGGCAGTCCCATGAAGATACCGTCGAGCCATACCTGGTTGGCGTAGATCGCCTTGTGCCAGTAAACTCCCTCCTTGGTGCGAGGCTGGTTCTGCAACTGCTTGAAGAGTGTCTTCAGTGCTTTCTCTGTTCCCTTGGTAGGGAAGAGGTTGTGCATGCGCAGGATGAACTTGGCAGTACGCACATTGTCGAGGTTGAAGTCTTCGTATTTGTAGCCAGTGATGTTGCCTTTCTCGTCGATCATCTTGGCAGGATATTCCTTCAGGTAGTCGAGGATGGCATTGTTGCCTTCCTTGTAGTGCTCGTAGGTGTCGAGCATTCCCTCCATCTCGATACCCATCACATAGCTCCACTTGGGCTTGCTGCTGAAGTCGAGTAGGTAAGAGTGGGGCACACGCTTCATCTCGCTGTAGGTGAGCCATTCGCTATAGTTCTTGTAGGGCTGGTCTTCCTTGTTGAGAACGAGGGAGCCGTTGATGACGAGGTTGTCGAACTTCACGTTGCGGGTCTTGCCGGTGATCTTGACAGGCTCTTTCACAACACCGTCGAACTTACAGTTCTTGATATTGATGTCGTAGACATTCTCCAAAGAGTCGCGGCCGATAATCAGCACGCCGTAGTCGCTCTTCTGGCAGGTGACGTTCTCTACATTCACATTGTTCACGATAGGTTCGAAACCACGATAGCATATTTCTTTTCTCTCGTAGTCGAGGTTGATCTTCACCACAGCCTCCTTGCACTGACCCACGACGACGTTGCGCATATTGATGTTCTGCACCTGACCGCCACGGCAGTTGTTGGTCTTGATACGCAGGATGCGCTCCAAGTGTGGAGAGTCCATCACGCAGTTTTCGGCATATACGTTCTCGCAGCCACCCGAGATCTCACTTCCTATCACCACACCGCCATGGCCGTCTTCCATCTTGCAGTTGCGGATGATGATGTTCTTGGAAGGCTGGTTCCAGAGACGACCGTCGTTGTTGCGACCGCTCTTGATAGCGATGCAGTCGTCGCCGGTATGGAACACGCAGTTCTGGATGAGTACATTCTCGCAAGCCTCTGGGTCGCAACCGTCACCGTTAGGTCCTTCGTTCCATACATACACACCGTCTACCGTGATGTTCTTGGAGAGCAGTGGATGGATGACCCAGAAAGGCGAGTTGATCATCTTGACATCCTTGATAAGGATGCGCTCGCAGTGTACCATGTTGACCAGCTGAGGACGCAAGCCATAGCCCATACCGAACTTACGCTCGTCGAAAGGCACACCGTCCTCTGCCATCTTGAGCAGTTTGCTGCGTGAGCCCAACTTCTGGCTTTCTTTGGTCACACCCTCCTTGTAACCGAAACGAGGGCTACCATTCCACTGCCAGAAGGTGTCGTTGTTGCCACCTCCATCGATGGTTCCCTTACCGGTAATGGCAATGTCGGTAGCCTTGTAGGCATAGATGCAGGGAGAGTAGTTCCAGCAAGCCAGACCTTCCCAAGAGGTACGTACCAGGGGATAGAGCTTAGGCTCGAAGGCAAAGTGAAGGGTGGCGCCTTTCTCAAGAACGAGGTTGACATGGCTCTTCAACTCAATGGCTCCTGTGTTCCAGGTACCCTTAGGGATGATCACCTTTCCGCCTCCCTTCTTGGAGACAAGAGAGATGACTCTGTTGATGGCCTTTTGGTTTTGTGCAGCCGTAGCTGTAGTCTTGGCACCAAAAGATGTGATAAGGAACTGGCGTTCGGCAATTTTTGGCAATTGGATGCTCTGCTCGATACGCTTGTACTCATTGTCGTCCCATCCTGCTGCAAAGGCGCAAGCTGGCAATAGGAGAGCGAGCAATAGTGTCTTTAAGTATCTCATAATTTGCTTTAAAATAGATAATGATTAATACTGTAGTTGTTATTTTCGCCACAAAGATAATGAATTTATTTGGTAATGGTTGCGTACACAATGTTAAAAAACTCATTTTCCTTCAAAAAAGCTTGGAGTTCTCAATAATAAAGTTTATATTTGCAGCATCTTTTATAAGATTTCAATTTTCTTTATTGAAATCATTATCACGAGGTTGGTGCATCCTGCACCAACCTCTTTTTTGTATATATATAATTGAACTTTAGCAAGTTCAGAAGTTAAAGAATACCCCAATTCGGGATAAAATAGCGAT